>Ga0208159_1000583_pt1 | contig 14415 bp, 30 predicted proteins | sample 9_EtaG_FD_184082 | JGI IMG/M metagenome (GOLD analysis project Ga0208159, IMG submission 184082) | Marine viral communities from the Subarctic Pacific Ocean - 9_ETSP_OMZ_AT15188 metaG (SPAdes) (version 2) | ecosystem: Environmental > Aquatic > Marine > Oceanic | place: Pacific Ocean | collected... | reverse complement strand
TGGAAACTAAACTACTACTAATCTAACAACACGTAGTAAGCTTCAGGGTTATTCACCCTAAACCAGTTTAATGCTTTTTGAAATTCATTAACGCGTTTAGTTGTCATTGTTGAAGATGCTGAGTCAAAAACCATTTGACAACCTAAAATAAAGTCGTAAATGCTTAGTTCTAAGCCAGTTAACTCATAGCTTTCACCTGAAAAAGGATTTTTAACTTCTGCACCTTTTGTATATATCATACCTTTAAACCACTTCGGGGCTGTCGGCTTCTTCGTCTTCGAGCTCATATTCTTGTTTTAATAATTCAATTTCTTTTAATGTAATGTCAAGATCTGTTAAACCAAGCTCAGCATCTTTTACAATTTCTTCTACGTTTTCAGCAAATAATTCTACTAGTTTGTCATCAAAGTAACAATCTTCATAAACTCCATCACATATGTAAAAAGTTTTATCACCATATCTTATTTGTTCTTCAAATGCATCTGCTAGTCCGTGATCGTAATAGTGAACATCCTCACAAATACTTGGTGTTCTGCTGTCATTAGTACATATGTACAAGTCGTAACCATCTGCGCTTGATTCGCTATAAATCATACAATCTACATTGTCAAAGTCGTTTATATTAGTAGATATACTAATATCCATCCAATCTTTATACAACTTTATCATTCTATCTTCAGGAAACTGATCTTCAAATGTGTATTTATAATTATCCTTCATTATTTACCGCTTTAATTGTGTATAAAAATAGTTTTTTAAGTCTCGCTTTTCTTGACCAGATAAGAGCTCTGTTGTTTCTTTTAAACGTTTTCTCATTACCATGTGTGTCATAGAATTTGTAGTCTGTAAGGTATTGAGGATTTAGTTGATAACAACTTCTTACTCTACCTGTTGGACTTAGCATTGTTCTTCTGATATAGCCTGACTTGTGTTCAGTTACCATATTTTTACCATCAGGCATCCTAAATGCAGTAGTACCGTTTTTCTTTTGTGTTTTACTTGTAACGTCTTTGCAACCTAGTGCAACTAACGCTTCTTCATATTGTTTTTCTGTCATTAGATTTTATTTATTTGTTAGCCAATCGCCATACAGTATATCTGATTGAGTAAGGTCATAGTGCCATACGTCGCCAAATGTACATATAGTTTTTATGTCGTCAACTTTTAGATCACTGTAATTGCGTGTGTTTTTTAATTTATCAGAGATATACCCTACAGCTGTACTATATTCTTCATAGTTAGCTTCAAGTTTAGCTTTGATTTCTGGTTTAAGTTTGTCGTATAATGTCATATTTATATTATCGTGTAGTGTTCGTATTTAGTTTGTAAACTTTTACATGTTTATCTCTGTTTTGACTTGAAATAATATATCACCATGGTGCTCATGGTAGAATTCAAACCATTCATCTTCAAACATATCATAACCTGCTTCTGTTAGATAGTTGCTTGATTGAAATAAATAGTATTTACTCATTTCTTCATTCACCATTTCAAATAGTGCGTCGTCAAAGTGTTTTAGTATTTTTTCTTTAATAGCATCTTTAGTTTGTGCTATATCGTTTTGTATATATTTACTTGGATTCATTTCTTTTTGTTTATCTACCATTTCCTTGATACCATCTGCATGTGCTAGTTCTTCTATTTGTTGAGCTAACACTTGTTGTACTGGATCGATCTTATATTCTTTAGTTTGTCTTAGTTTGTTCAGATCTGCCATTTTTATGTTTAGTTTTACGTGTATATTTCTTTTTATTCCTATGAACAGAGGGACGCATAGCATCATAGATCTCTTTCATGGTTACTTTTATATTTTTCATAGAGCGAGAGAGAGGATTCGAACCTCTCATGCCTAGGACAGTGCTTCCGGATACCCGGTCTCTACCTCACCTCGCTTTCCATGCCGAGCCGTCACTCAGCCCTCACATTTTTTCCGTTTTCTGCCTGATACGTTACTCAGAAGGGTCTCGGTCGTGAGTTTATTTTTGTACAAAAGTTAAACCTTTGTAGTTAAACCAAGATGTTAAGTCATCTGGTATGCTATCTATAGTGTAGCCTTTATATAATTTGCCGTCTAACTTTAGTTTAGATCTGTCGCTTGGGTAAAATTTTATTGTTTTCATATTAATATTATCGTATTAGTATCGTATTTAGTTTGTATTGTTTATTAATTGTCTTACTTTTCCACCAAATTCTTGATCATTAGGATATTTTATTGCTAATTCGTTTATCTGTAACCATCTTAACTTAGTGAGAGTGTCGTAATCTTCCTGAGTTAAATTCATATTTCTTCAAATTTTATAGTGCTACCATCGTCAAACCAAGTGTGTTGAGGATCTATTATTAATTCACCATCAAATATTTTCCTTGCTTGGTTGTAAGCATATTGCCACTTTTGTGTTTCTGTACCTGCTTTTTGCGTAGTACCATAGAATCCGGCTAAGATATCTTTTGTTATAGCCTCTATTGCTTGTATTTCATTCATTATTTATTATATCTTCTAATTTATATTGTAAGTTTATATATTCTTCGCAAGTTTCAACCATTTGCATTGCTGATCTTAACTCTGATGCACTTAAATCTCCTCCGTCTTCTAGTGCCATTACACAGTCTTGTAAATCTTGCAGAGTATTTTCAAACCTGCAGTAACTCATATTTGCCATTGTTGTATAGTTTTTATTATTTTATCAATTAGTTTGTCAGCATCTTCAACATACTTGTCATTGGTTTCAGTATAACCTAATTCTTCAAACATATAGTAGTCTAGCTCGTTGTACATAGTAGTAGTCATTCTGTCTAATACTCTTTCAATTACTTCTTCTTTAGTCATATCTTCTTTCGTATATTTTATTCATTAAGTCTTCTACTAAGTCTTTCTCAGTATCATCTCCTTGTAGTTCGCAGTCGATACTAACGAAGTTTTCTACTTGTGTCAACACTTGATCTACATCTGCGTAATTACTTATGAATATAAAGTGATCGATAGTGTCAGGATTCCAGTGTATTTGTTTACTCTTACTCATATTAGATCTAGTTTATTAATTAATTCTTTTGATTTTTGTCTTAACATGTTGTCACCATGGTTGTCTAGTATCATTCTATGTAGTACACTAGACACTTTGTGAGTTCCACTTACCATGAAACATCTTGCATCACTTGCACCACTTTCGTAAAAATCATAGAACGAAGATCCTCCATATTTATTTGACAGCTTGTTTAAGTCAGCTATAAAGTTTTCAACTATTTCACTTATCTCTTCATTTATTTTACCTTGAAGTGCTTTTTCTATCGCATTAGTATCTTTCACTTTTTCTTAGTTTTTAATTCGTTAATCTCACGTTTAAGCAGGTGGATATCTGCTTGACACTTTCTCATCTGTTCTTTATTACCTGTGCCTTGGTAAAACTCATTCCATGAGTACAGATTTTGTAGCATTTTAATTTTCTTTGCTATCATTATATTGTTTTACTTTATTTAGTAACTCGTGTATTTCGTCGTTTGGAAAGGTAGAATACACCTTGTCTACCTTATTACTTACATAATCGTAAGTGAATTCGTTATCTTCAACGCCATAATGACTTACAATTAGATCTCTTTTGTCGTAACCATAAGGACTATGGTAAGCTTTATAGATTGCTAGCTTCATTCCGCCTTCGTCGAAGATCATAGCGTCGAGATGTCTTGTTTGTATGTATTTTACGTTGTTCATATTTATATTATCTTTACTTATTCGTATTTAATTTGTAATTAGTTTAGTTAGTTTTACAATATTGTTATATTGTAGTTGTGATATTTCGTAGTTATCTAGTGCGCGTTGTAAGTAACGAGCAGCAAGATCTTGATCTACATCGTAGTAGTTTACGTAAGTTTTGCCAACTTGTTCGTATAGTTGCTCACTACCCACATCAGTTAAGCGACAACCTTTACCGATCTTACGTTTTTTAGTTACAGATTTACCTGATAGAGCACGTAGAGTTGAGTAACCAGCTCGTTGTAATAACTTGCTGGCTTTATCAGCATCTTCGCGACTCATAACTTGAATAGAGTTGCCTGTCTTGTGGTTTATAGTATCTATACAACCATACTTTTCTACTGTTGAGCACTCGACGCATGTGGTGTAGCCGAGCGCTAGTCTTTGTTTTGGTATATTGTGCGTGCATTTCATATATATATTATCTTATACTAATCGTATTTATTTTGATTTATATAATTCTATAGTAATATCTTCTGCTTCATTTAAGTACTCTAAATAAAACTCTGCGTAAGCTGAATCTATAATACCGTTGTCAGCATCTTGTTTCATCCACTCGCGCATATCTTGTATATTATCTACAAGGTGATCCCATTGAGCTTTCTCAGGTAAATCTACTCTTGTTCCGTCTGGTTGGCAACTAAGTCCGCTTAGTAAACCAATAGTTATTAGTATTTTATTCATAGTATTTGACTTAATATTTCATAGTGAAGATCTTGTTTATCTTTACTTAGTTCAGTAAATTTCTTAACACCACCATCATAGTTGTGTAAGTGATTTACAATTTGCTGAGTACATTCAGCTTGTTTTACTGTCTTTTCCATTTCCGCAAATGCTTTAGACCATGACCAATTACTTGGTGAGTTAGGATTATACATAGTTTATTGTTTTATATTAATTAGTAAATAAGATTCGTCTGATAAGTGGCAACTATGGTGACTAAATTCTACATTATTATTTATTAGTTCATTAGCTACTTCTGATACATTATGTAGATAAGAGTATACAATTAAGTAGTCTTCCATATCTTTCATATTTAATCGCTCATACAATTCTGAGTAATCAGGATTATCGATCAAGTATTCATGAGTATTATTTAATTCTGGTAATTTAGTTAAATCAAGCATAGTTATTATTTAATTAGTTTGGTGGCACCAAGTGTTCGTATTATTTATACATGCTAAAGTATGGTGATCAACTACATGTTTTATATTTATATTATCTTCACTGTATTGTATTTAATTTGTAAACACTGGACAGTCATAAGTAGTTTTAGGTGAATGATACTTATCACATACATGCTCATATGAAGTACATGAAGTAGCCATGATTAGTATAATTCCAAGTACCCATAGTGTTATAAAAGAGTAGCAAGCAGTTTCTTGTATTTTATATTTATTAGTTTTATTCATTTTATTTAATTTAAAAGGTGTATATTTATTTATTAGTTTATTTTATAGTTATAGTCTTACACTTAATCTCTGATTAATTTACATTAGTAAATATTATATTAAATAATAGTGTAGTATGACAATAGCATGTTAGTATATAGATAGTAACAGGCTACTGTCACATATTACTACTCACTTACTGTAGCTAATTCTCTGCAGAATTTTGGTACAATGTTAGAGTTAGTATAAGATTTATACTCTTGAAAGCAATTCATTGACTCGAACTTTTCTTGAAATGTAGAGTAGATTTCGTCATGATCATAAGTATATGTAATACCTTTTGAGTTAGTGAATGTTACGATAGCGTTTTCGCCGATTAGTGATTTTCTGATTACAAATCTTTTAGTTGTTATATTATTCATAGTTATTATATTTATTTATTATTAATTTAGTTTAGTTATATATATTATCTTTATTGTATTGTATTTAGTTTGTATTATTTAATTTATTTAGTAATTCTGTTAGCGAGTCTATTAAACCATCGTTAGTTAAGTTATTAAGTAAGTACTGATTTAAGTCGTCGATTGTAGTTAGTATATCTGATTTTTGCATAGTTAATTATTTAGTTTGTTTGTTATATATATATTATCTTTGTATAGTCGTAATTAGTTTGTACTAAAAACGCAAACGCTAGTCGTATATAAATAAACAAAACGCAAACGGCATGGCGGATGATCTCGAAAACAAAGGGGGCCCGTCAAACAAAAACGTAAACGCTTTTTCGCTAAACGAGCGGGGGAGAGGGGGCAACCCAAATAATATATATATCTAATACCCGGGTAAATATGTGACATTAGGTACCTAATATGTAGAATAACAGGCTAGTGTCACAGTGTAAGTAAATTATCATTTATGTAAATTATTAAAAAAACATGTAAATAGCTATTAATATAACTAAAACATTAATATGGCTTTTAAATTAGGACAGAAACCAACAAATCCCGTGATCAATGCACAGAACAATAATCACGATCTTATAAAAGGCAGTACTAAGTCAATAATTTATGGAAATGGTGGTGGTAATAACTGGCAAAATTCAATGATGAATATTAATAGTCCTCAATATAAAGCTACATTAAAAAAAGAACCTGATGCATCGTCTGTAGTAGGTACAAATCCTAGAGAACAATTAAATAAAGAATTAGGTCTACCTAAAAATACACCACCATCAGTAGATAATTCACACTATGGTGTTACTAATAAGGATATAAAAGTACCTAAATATAAAGGTCCTGCACCAATGAGTGAATCAGAGTTATTTAATCAAAGGTTTAATAAAGGCTATGGTGGAATAACAACAGGTGCGGCTAATCTAGCTGCAACTGAAGGAGGAGAATCCATTTTAAATTGGTTTCCAGTATCCGGTGAAATAATCGATGCTAAAAACACAGCTAAAGATCTTGGTAGAGGAGATTATTCAGGAGCAGCCATGAATGCTGCGGGTTTCATGTTACCATTTATACCTGGTGGATTTATAAAAAAATTACTTGGAAAATCAGATAGTCGACTACCAACGCCAACTAGTAATCCAATAGTAAATGTACAGAAAGAACACATAAAAAGAAGTGGTGTAGATGAGTTTGGTGTACCTAGAAATTTTAAAGAAGGAGTAAAACCTGATCAATTTGGAGGAAATAGACCAGCATGGAATGATTATGGAGAGGAATTAAGAACGAGTGTAGGAGGAAAATCTAAAAAATTAGATGAGTTTATGGAAGCAAATCCAGACTGGAACACTAGTACTGAAAACTTTAAGTATTTAGGAAATCAAGGTGGTAGAGACATGATAGAGTTTAACTCTCCAGCTGGTAATCAAGTTTTTTATCGTTCAAGTGGGCGTGGTGGTAAAGCAGGGTCTGCAGGAAGCTATGTACCTTTTGAAGGTTATCAAAATTTACCGGGTACAAAACAATGGTTTATGAAAGAAGGTAGTGAAGGAACTTTTGGTGGAGTCCCTATGAAAACAATTCACTTAGATAAAAACCATCCAAGATATAAAAAAGGCGATAGAAGTGTAAGTGTAAGACAACAATTAGAAGAAATGGATGTAGATCCAATGGAAGCTTTAAGAAAAGGGGATTTAAAATTAAATAAACCTGGGTATGATTTTAATTATACCAATAATCCAGATAGTAAAATACATCAAATAGCCTCTGGATTAGAAAAAATTGAAGATAAGATAATATATGGGCCTGTTAAGGCTAGAAAATAATAATAATAATATAAAAACAACAATCATGCCAAGTTATAATCCAGATAAAGGAGCAGTAAAAGGTCTAGCTGACCGAGGAAGAGCTAAAATATTTCGACATATGGGCGGAAGAGGAGTAAAATTTGACTCTACAACAAATAAAGGAATTAAAGGATTAGGAAATCCTGATGCAGAAGGTAAATATATCTAATATGGACAAATATCAAGACAAAGAAGCGTCAATGGATGACTATTCGCACGAAAGAAAGCTAAGAATAGACGGTAGATACGAAGCTGCTCACGGAAAAATGGCAGCAGCAGAGAATGATTTCGATCATGCACATGCTTTAAAGAAAGATGCGCACGATGATGCTAGAAATAGACATTATAGACACCCGATATTGAAGCATAATCACTCAAAAACACATTAATATGGCACTTACAGGAGGAAATGGTGGTTCAACAGGCTCAAGTAGTAGCTCAACTGGTGCAAGTGGTGGCGGACCAGGCGGAAATAGCGGTAAAAGTAGTAAATCAACCGGAAATAACGGTTTTAAAATGTCAAACCCTGTAACAGGAAATGGAAACACCACACAAGCTCAGGCTCAAAAAGGTTTTGATGCACAAGCTAATAAATTAAAATCACAAGGTTACAAAGGTTTTGATCCAGTAGTCGGTGATCAAACTATAACAGGTACAGGTACTAAAACAACACCTAATAAATCTAACTTGAAAAAAGTAGGCTGGGATGCTGCATGGGATAGAGCTAATAAATTAGGTTACGTAAAACCAGGCGAAACAAGAGAGCAGTGGAGAAAACGTGCGGATGAATGGAATAAAGGTAAAACAGAAACTAAAGACATTAGTGAAAAATGGACACCAGAAAAAGATAAAGAAGATGCTGGTAAAGGTGATGGTAGTTCAACTGTTGAAACTAAAGTAAAAAAAGAAAAAACTGATCTGGAAAAAACTCCAGAAACTAAACAACCAGAAACTCCTTCAGATGGTAAAGCGGGTGGTATGACTCAAGCATTAGCTAGCTCTAGAACACCAGCTGATCAAGACACTGGTGGTGGAGTTGGTATTGAAGGTCAAACAGCTGCTAGCTTGCAAAAAGATAATCTACAACTAAACAACCAAGCTGTTAATCAAATGGCGTAAAAAAATTAAAAAATGGCGATAATATATACATATCCACGATTAGCTAATCCTCAGGGTAATGAGCTTATAGTAGTCTCGGATGTAAATAACAAAAACGCAACCAGGCTAGTTACTATAGATAGCATAGCATCGCTCGTTCCAGCAAGTGGCGGCGATGGTTGTAGTAGATCTATAAGCACTTTAACAACACCTAATGGTGATTTAACTGTGTCAAGCTGTGATGCACCAGTTGCTTTTACATCAACCGATGGTAGTATAGATATATCAGCTCCAGGAGCTAACAATATAAACTTACAAGCAGGATGTGTAACTACATATGTTTTAAAACCTGTAGTATGTGGTGATGGTGAATCTATATCTACAAACGCTAATGATTGGATATTTTCATGCAACTCTCAACTTGCTGAGTTTTCAGACGCTGATTATGGATCTATACAAATAACAAACAATGGTGTTCAAGTAGGTAGTGAATTTAGTCAATGTTGGGATGTTAGTGTATGGAATCCTATTGGATCTGATGCACAGTTTGAGTGTTGTGAAACTCCTTCAACTGCTTACTTATATAACATATGTTCAACTAATTCTGGAGTAAACATGCCTGCTAGTTTAATTCTACCTACTTATCAATCGGATAGAGTAATAGTAACTGATCAAGATAATAGTAATCAAGCTTGTTATGAATTCCAACAAAAAGGAGCTTTAGAACCAACGCCTGGTAATTATACGGCTGTTGCTTTACAAGAAAATCAAAATTGTAACACATCGCCATGTTTACCTTCTATATTTACTAATAAGTTCCGAGTATGTGGAACACAAGAAACACGTTTTATAGCAGATCATTTAAAAAAGCAAGCTGCAGATGGAGGTTTAAACTTCTTAGAAATATATGTAGATGCTGATACTACAGCTAATTCAGACTTTATACAAGTAGATAGTACTCAAGGTATGTCATTAAGTGGAATACCTATTGGATCGCCAATATGTTATAATAAAATAGAAAGTAATACTGATGAGCCAGAAACAAGTGGTTTAACTTATAGTTTAATACCTAATGCTGACCAAGATTGTAACAATATATTTTTCGATGGCTATTGTACTGGACAAGTAGTTGAAATGATATCTTGTCAAACTGGTAATAGCATATATATACCAGTAGTAGCAGGTGACGGTGCTTATGTAGTAAATAATGTATACAATTTAACATTCGCTAGTGGAACTCAACCTGGAACAGGTGTTGAGAGATCTACACTTAATGGTTGCTATACAGCTTCAAATGTGACAACCAATGTACTATCTGGATCACCTACTAATGTAGATTTGACTGCAACAAATAGTTGTGATGACGCCGCTTGCCAAGAGGGTGAAGACAAATGGGTATACTACGAATGTGCAGTAAAAAGCTTATACGAATAAATTAAAAAAATAATAAAAAATGGCAGACGTAAATGATAAGGGGTTTAATTTAGAAGGCTATGGAGTCTCAGACAACCCAGTCAATAACAATCCAGGTAACAACCCGGCACCTAATGGATCTCTTGGGTTCGTATCGACTACCGCACTTCATGAATCAGGTAAAACTGGAGTATTCTTACATGGTTGTAAAGTGTATAGGATACCAGATGCACCTATTAAAACACAACTACCTGATACCGCTAATAATCCAACAGGTGTAGATTTAAGTTATCCAGATAACGATTGCACCAATTACAGTACACAATTTGCTAATGCATCAAACGAGAATTTTGACAGTACCCTAGTTCCTTTAGATTGGATAATTCTACATAGGTTTGAAGTATGCCAGAGTGCTGATGTTGAAGATGGAGGTGAAGTTGGAGAAAAAATAATGAAAGAAGTTAGGGAAAGATTTGTATTAACAGATTATAATTACTCTGCAGCTTCCCCGTACTACGCATCATGCTGTAGTACTGATGAACCTTTTTCATTAGAGGTTAATAAGCTATATAGCGGTTTAAAATACTTAGATGGTACTACTGAGCAGACAGTACTTAAATACAAAGGTATGGAATATAATCCAAACATGCAAGTGGAAAGTATTTTAAGCTACTGTGACAAAACAGAAGTATCAGATTGCGAAGGCAGTGTTATTGTTCTTGGAGGAGAATTAGGTGGTAAAAAATGGGTTAATGGTAAAAATAGAGTCACTGGAAAATCTAACGGTACTCAATCAACTATAAAAGCAAAAGAATATTCAGTTAGTTTAAATGTTGAATCTAATATATCATCAGCAAATTCGTTAGTGCCAGATGTTGAATTATCTTTTAGTAATACTACTGTAACAGGTAGATGTGTTTCAGAACAAGGTTATTTTGACATACCAAGTGGTATTGAAACACCTTTGTTTGAGATAGAGTTAACAGAAACTAATGATGAATTATTTGAAGTAAACCCAGGTGCATCTTATATATACGATAAAGATTATAGAATAACTAACATTCAAAGCATAGGCGTGAGCGATAATGTTTGTCAAAACCTGTGTGATAGAAAAACTGTTGTTGAAGCTTTAATAAAAGTTTTAACAGCAGATATAGAGGAATTAGAGGCAGCAAAAACTAAAGCGGAAGAACAAATTAAAACAACTCAAGAAGAAATAGCTGAGCAAAACCCACCTTGTGATTGCACTAACCCTACAACAGATGCTTGTGCTAATCTGTGTAAGCAGTTGACAGATCTAATAGCTGACTTAGCAACCATTGACGAAGAATTAGAAGAAAAAGAAGCTGAGTATAAAACATTAAATCAAGAAGATGCTATACTCGCGGAGAATGTCGCAGCTACATGTCCACAAGGAACTTGTAACCCAGCTGCAGAATCGTAAAAAACCAAACTATCAAGTGATAGTATAATTAATAACCTATAAAAATAAAACCATGACATTTTTATATACCAGTAGCTTTAGAGCTGCTACAAAACCTGATCAAAGAATGATCAACCTTTGGAAACACATAACCGACAAAAAGAACTGGAGGATTGTTCAGTTACCAAATGGATTTTTTCAAACAGAATATAAAGATCCTGATCAGGAAGAATGGATCGATGTGACTCGTAGAGAAACAATGGACGGCGCTGAAGCTGCTATTGATGGATCTATAGAACATTATTCTAAAAAACTAGATTTCCTACAAGGCCCAAAAGTGGTAAAAACTTTTGAATAACATAAACCAAAATATAATTTAATATAATGAAAGAAACAATAGTTAAACATCTAAACTTTGGTGAAGATGCAAAAAATACTATTTTTAAGGGAATTGAAAAACTCACTAAAGCTGTTAGCTCCACACTAGGGGCTAGCGGCAAGTGTGTCATCCTAGAAGATAGTACTGGAAACCCACAAATAACTAAAGATGGTGTTACAGTTGCTGACAATATAACATTACTGGATCCTGTTGAAAACATGGGTGCTAGACTTTTAAAAGAAGCGGCTAGAAAAACAGTAAGAGAAGCAGGCGATGGTACAACGACAGCTACGGTACTAGCACATGCTATATTAACAGAAGCTTATGACGTCTTAGGAGATGAAACTCATAGAGAGCTTAAAGAAGGTATTGATAAGGCTGTAGATTCAGTTATTAAGTATTTAGAAAAAGAATCAAAGCAGGTAAGTGGAAAATCAATAGAAGATGTAGCCACTATATCTGCAAACAACGATAAATGTTTAGGAAAAATCATAGCCGAAGCTTTTAGTAGTGTAGACGAAACAGGTGTTGTTATGATGGAAACACACGATCTACCAGAAACGCTAGTTGAAGTTGTTGATGGAGCTCAATATGACAAAGGTTTTAAAAATGCTCATTTCATAACAAATCAAGAAAGAGCTATAGCTGAATTGGAAAACGCTTGTGTTTTATTAGTTGAAAATAAAATTGAAAACATCAGGCAAATACAAGGTGTGTTAGAGCACGTTATAAAAAAGAATAAAGCTTTGTTAATAATAGCAGATGTAGAACCAACTGTTTTATCTGCTTTAGCCATGAATAGAGTTAAAGGCAATATAAAAGTTAACGTGATAGATGCTCCAGTATACGGCGTTAACAAGTTAAACACATTAAAAGATTTATCTTTAATAACAGGTGCTACTATAATAAATGAAGATTTAGGAGATGATATGGATCTTATAACTGAAGAACATTTAGGTAGTTGTTTAAAATCCACCAGCACCTCATCAGAAACTATAATTCAAAGAGATTATTTTTCTGATGAAATAGAAAATATAATAAAAGATTTAAAAGATCAAATTAAGAAAACTAAAAATCCAAATTTGATTGTTCAACTTGAAAAAAGAATTGCAAGATTAACCGGTAAAGTAGCTGTGGTAAAAATAGGTGCTAGTTCAGAGGTTGAGTTGCAAGAGAAAAAAGATAGAGTTGAAGATGCTATTTGCGCTACAAAAGCCGCGATTAAAGAAGGTATAGTGCCAGGAGGAGGAATAGCTTTGCTTAATGCATCTGTTTATACAAAGGCTAAAAGTAAGGGTGAAAAAGCTTTATTAAATGCTATAAAAGCACCTTATAAAACTATCCTTTCAAATGCAGGTCTTGAAATAATTTACCCCCAAACTAAAAATAAGGGATTAAATGTGGTTACAGGAAAAGAAGTAAATATGGTTAAAGCAGGTATTATAGATCCACTACTGGTTACTAAAAGTGCTTTACGCAACGCGGCTTCGGTAGCTACAACTATTTTATCAACTGATTGTGTAATCAATAATTTGAGAGCAAATGAAAGCGGTAGGTAAATACATAGTAATAAAAGAAATACAGGAGAAAACCACCGAAACAAAAGGTGGTTTACTCTTATCAGATAAACAAAGAGAAGATATTAGATATCAAGAAGCGGAAGTTTTAAACCCTGGTTCTGATGTAACATTATTAAAAAAAGGTGATAAAATCTATTACGATAGACATGCTGGTTTTAATATCGAAATAAATGAAAAAATGTTCAAAGTAATAAAAGAACAAGATATAGTAATAGTAATATAGAAATAGTTATGAGTACATTCCCATTAAAGAAAAATCCATATACAGGTTTACCTGAAAAGGAAAAGCCAGGTCAGTACGGTGTATTAGCTCCAAAAGGTGCTAAACCTGCTGCTAAGCCAGCTGCTAAGCCAAAAGTAAAACCTGGTTCATATGTTAAGCCAGGCGGTAAAGCTACTGGTAATATGAGAGATTATGCTTTAAATAGCCAAGCCAGAAGAGATGAGTATACAGCTAGAGGTTGGAAACAGGATAAAACAACAGAAATTAAAAGTTCTACTCCAGCAGCGTCAAAACCTTCTACACTTGGTAAAGGATCAGCTAATCCATATGGTTCTGATCATATGAGACCTAAAACTAAAGCTGAAGTGGAAGCATATGCAAATAACCCTAATAATTTTAAAGGTTCTTCACAGTATGATGCAATGCAAGCTGGTACAGGTAATAAAGTTAAAGGTAATACATCTGTAGCTTCTGGCAATACTAAAACTAACACTAAAACTAACACTAAAACTAAAGGTAACACAGCTATAGCCTCTGGTAATACTAAAACTAAAATTGCAAACATTGGTTCTGGAAATACTAAAGGCGATAAGACAAAAATTAAAATTGGTAAAGGAGCTACAGTTACTATAGCAGATCAAAGCACCAACACTGGGACTAGTAGTAGTCTACCTACTAAATTTGAAAATTGTGGAATATCTGGTTGTTTTAGTGGACAAGATGCACCACCTGTTGGCAGTAACATAACTAGTTCTACAGCTAGAAGATCAGCAGCAGCAGATAAAACTCAAGTTACAAACAATACTAATGTAAATAAAATAACTGCATCTACTGCTAAAGGTTCTGGAACTCCGACTACTGGTGATA
>Ga0208159_1000582_pt1 | contig 14416 bp, 33 predicted proteins | sample 9_EtaG_FD_184082 | JGI IMG/M metagenome (GOLD analysis project Ga0208159, IMG submission 184082) | Marine viral communities from the Subarctic Pacific Ocean - 9_ETSP_OMZ_AT15188 metaG (SPAdes) (version 2) | ecosystem: Environmental > Aquatic > Marine > Oceanic | place: Pacific Ocean | collected... | reverse complement strand
CAAGGAGCCAGGCTAACGTTACTGCAGACATCCTGAAAGCCAATTTATCTGCTGGAGAATATTCTTTTAACTCAATTGATATTCTTTCTAATGGATTTAAAATTAGAAGGAACACAAATGGTATTAACTTGAATGCTCACACGCATGTGTATATGGCATTTGCTGAACATCCATTTAAAACTGTCCGTGCAAGGTAACGTTAAAATTGTAGTATCGAGACACGAGAATTATGCTTTTGTTAGACGGTAAGCCGCTCTCTTATGACCGCGCTTTTACACACGATGGTATTCAATATCCTGCTAATTGGCTAAGATTATCTTCCTGGGAAGAGAAGTCCGCTATTGGCATTACTGAGGTTGCAGATCCTCCGTATTACGATCAGCGCTTTTATTGGAATCTAGATGATCCGAAACAGCTTGAGGATATTACTGATGATGAGGGTAATACCTCAACTGGTTTGAAGACCCTATGGATTTCCAAGACAAAATATTCTGCTGGTACTCTTCTTGCTCCTACTGATTGGTACATTGTACGTAACAGTGAGACTAGCGTTAACGTCCCTGACGAGGTTCTTGATCGTAGAGAAGAGATCCGTAACTACTGCAATGCGTATGAGCAGGCTATTGAAGCAACAACTACTACTGAGGAGTTAGCTGCTTACATCACTTCCGTTGATTACGGCAGTTTTGAAGAAGTTCCTGAAGCGCCTGCTCCAGAGACCATTGTTGGCGGAGAAGGCGAAGACAGCATCATCCTTAGTGGTGGCCTTGTTTCCGCAGGTATTGCTTCCGGTGACGGCATCATTGGGTCAGCCGGTGAGGACACGCTGAGTTTAGAATAATCAATTGCCTGGATAAGGAAGGCCTAAGACATCAAAAGCTTGACGTGAGTAGTGTCTGCGGTCTTCATATCCATTAGGAAGATATCGTCCGTTGACCTTAGAACCAACGTCATCAACACCTGGACCTTTTTTGCAGTGGCTAATCATGCCTCGGTTCATCCACCAGAAACCAGAGATTGACCAAGGATATTTCTCACTAGAATAAGTCTTACCTATTTCCATTACCTTGGAATCATATTGACCTTTTTTCTGTAAGTAATCAGAGAAGGCCTGATGATTTGCTCGTCCTGTGACTTGAATCCAACCAGTTCCAGCATATTTAACTCCATCACCAGGATATATATTTCCAATATCATCCCTGAACTCATAGTTTGAACCATCGTGAATCTCAACGGGATATCGTAATCCCGCAGATTCATGTCCACATTGTCCTAAGAAATAGGCGATATTGATACGATCAAATCCATAAAGCTCACAGCAATTGGCAAAGTCATCCATTACAGAATCAGGAATGCTTTCAGTAGAGCAGTTCATAATTCTTCCCATCTGGATTTTAGTGATGGGCCATCGCTCTGGTTTTTTCTCTTGTTTTTCTATTTGATTTCGATATTCACGAATCCATCTACAGCCATCGTCCAGCATTTCTGGGGATAATCCATCATATAGAAGTTCTATAGCAATCTGCTGATGTTCTTCAGCGTTGTAGTACTTAAAGAAATTTTTGAACCCCTCTATCGTTATCTGTGCCATAATGTCATATATCTCTAGCAATATTGTATCTACAATAGAAGTACTTAGTGCTCATATTATGACTATTGAAGAGCGTCAACAATTCTGGCAAATAGTTGAGAGCGGTGAAAATCCACTGCTTTCAGTTATGTCTGGTCTTGTTGAAAAATGGGGCATGCCTGCCATTGTTATGGCTTTAGGAGATGTTGCTGTAGTTCTTTCTGAAGATGCTATTGACGCCGATAACTTGACGCCAAATCAGCGTGGTCTAATTATGAATTGCTGTGCTCAGGTCGCTAACCTCAGTGATCTTATGCATGCAGAGATGGATCATTTATCTGCAAACCAATGAGTGAAGAAGAAAAAGCAAATTGGCAAAAAATTAAAGATGTGATGGAAGAAAAAGGTACTACTGATAATATGTTTTACAAGCGTGCTTGTGCAATTGTTGATGGAAAGCCTGATCCAATAGAACCTTTGCCTCCAGTAGAATAGTAATAGTATTGCTTTCTATAAATGGCTGATAGAGCAAAAGCTAAAGCAAAGGCTGCCTCATATACTAAAAGTAAAAAGAAAGGGGCAATGAAAGGCATCACTGTAAAAAGTGGTGGCAAACTTTCTGTAGCCCAAGGCGGCGGTTTATCTAAAAAAGGTCGTGAAGAAATCAATCGTAAGACCGGCTCAAATTTAAAGGCACCTGCTCCTAATCCTAAGACTAAAAAAGATGCTGCACGTCGAAAATCTTTCTGTGCACGATCACGTAGTTGGAAGAGTGAAAGAGGTCGTGCTGCACGTAAACGTTGGAATTGCTGATCATGTCACAAGCATCTCGCAGTAAAGCTAAAAGTAAAGCCAAATCTCGTGTAAACGAAGCTGGTAACTACACTAAGCCTGGCTTGCGTAAACAGATATTTAATAGAATAAAAGCAGGCAGCAAAGGCGGTAAGCCTGGTCAATGGTCTGCTCGTAAGGCCCAGATGATGGCCAAAGAGTACAAATCAAAAGGTGGGGGCTACAAAAACTAATGCGTATGGCAGGACAGGTGTGGTTTCCACCCGCTAATCAAATGGGACAAGGCTGTGCCAAGCGGCCTGAACAATATCCACCGCCAGTGAAGCCAACGATGAGTCATGGAGATCCACGTACAACTTTATTTCCTAAATAATGTCTGATTATAGCCAGCGTAAAGCCCAACTTCATGCAAATAAATCGATTGTCAAAGTCATTGGTAAATGCCCACAGGCTACCCAAGACGTTGACGAAAATACTAAAAATAGAAATTGGACAATAGATAACTATGGCTATGGTCCAATGAATCCTGATATGCCTAGTACTGAATTCTGGGAAAAGAAAGCTGATATATTTAATACATCAGTAGAGGAAGCAGAGTCCACTCGTTGTGGGAACTGTGCTGCATTTGATCAATCTAATGGAATGCTCGACTGTATAATTAAAGGTATTAACGAAAAGGACAGCGTTGCTGATCCTAAAAAAGTCGTGATGTACGGCAATCTTGGTTATTGCCAACTGTTTAAATTCAAGTGTGCTGGTGATCGAACCTGTGATGCTTGGGTGCATGGTGGTCCAATCTGTAGTTGATTATGGCTAAAGCTAAATCTCAAAAATCTCTTGATAGTTGGACTAAAGAAGATTGGGGTACTAAGTCTGGTAAAAACAGTACTCAAGGCAGCAAGGCAACGGGTGAGCGGTATTTGCCACGCAAAGCTCGTAATGCCTTGACTGATGAAGAGTATGCGAGAAGCACTGCAAAAAAACGCGCCGCTGCCCGCAAAGGACAACAGTTCAGTAAGCAGCCTAAAGACGTTGCATCTAAAACCGCTCGTTACCGTAAGTAATCATGGATCTAAGACCTGCTGGAGAAAGACTGCAATCATTTATTAAAACAAATACAGGCGGCTGGCAGCAGTCACCGGAACTTAAAAAAGTGCTAGGTATTATGCAAGATAATACTAGTAATAAAATTAATATTGAAGCGGCACCTTCTCCAATGATGCTTGGTGACCGACCAGCCTGGGGCTCAGGTGGCGGCGTATTTTATCCAAAAAGTGGTCGTGCTTTTGTAGATCCTTTCGCTCATCCAACCGTTGGCGCTCATGAAGCAGCTCATCAAGCATTCCCCAGTGAGTTCGATGCACAATTTAGAAACAGAGAATCTGACTTATACACAAGGATGAGCCAGCAGTTTCATAATAATGACAACTTTACCCCTGCCATGGTTAACAAAGGTGCATCAATGAGAATGATGTATGAATTGATGGATAAGCCATTCATGATTGAAGAGGCTAATGCCCAAGGCGTAGCTCAAGCAGCAATGGATAAAGCAGGTATTTCAGCTGACACTAGCGGTTGGAGAGATATGTATGAATATCCAGAAGCTTATAGTTTCGGCAAACAGTTTAGTAAAGGTGCCAGTGCATACAAAGACATATTTCAAAAACCAACAAGAGCGAGTTTAACAGTACCTGAAATTAGCGAACTTGAAAGAATCTCTAGAGGTTCAAACCCTGCAGTTCGTCGGCAATTTGATTTAGGTTATCAGAGAATTAAATAAAATGTCTGAAGCAAGACGATCAAAAGCAAAAGGACTAGCAAAGGCATTTAAAAAAATGTCTCACGGGAAAAAAGGTGGAACCAAAGGAACCTTCACCGCTGCTGCTACTAAAGCTGGTTATCCAGATACACCTGAAGGCCGCAAGTCATATGCTAATTCAGTATTAAAAGACCCTAATGCATCGTCTAAAATGAAGAAGAAGGCTACCTTCTATAAAAACATTATCAATAAAGACTAATGCCTGGACATAACATGAAGCCTGACTTCCTTGACATGGATGGCGATGGAGACAAGCAAGAGCCAATGAAAGATGCTGCTCAAGAACCAGCCGCTCAAAAATTCAAAGATGAAAAAATGAATGAGGTAATGAAGCGGAGACGTGGCTGATGGCTGGGGCAATCACAATTACAGGACTTGAGTCATTCAAGGATCAATCAGGAGATTTAACTCTAGTTAGTCCCGACTCGACTGATCGCCCAGTTAATTATTGGTGGGTTCCACGCTGGTGGTGGAAAGGTGAGAACACTATCTATGAAGGCTGTGTTCGCTTGAATAACAGTGATAATAACGATCAAATTTACATTGCATGTACTGAAAGTGATCCTCACCTCAAAGTTGAATGGAATGGCTCTGCTTATACTTTTGACGGAGATAATAAACGAAAGCATGTAACACGCATCTTTGTGACAACAGATGCTTCTCTTAAAACAGGCACCGACTATCGAGTTCCCTTAAGAGGCGCTGCTATTACTGCAGTCAGCTAAAAGAAACAATTAACGGTACATCATAGTTGATTCAGTTAGGGTTAAGTTGGCTACGGAATAGCAATGAAAAACCTCAACGTATTATTTTTAAATTTCACAGTTAAGATCCTAGACTTTTTGTACAAAGGGCGAGATTATCAACGATTTTGGGTACTAGAGGAAATTGCTCGTGCACCCTACTTTGCCTTTCTAAGCGTTCTGCATTTCCGTGAAAGCATGGGCTTACGTGGGCCAGATCATTTGTATTTGATGAGGCAACACTTCGAGCAGTCTGCCATCGAAACTGATCACCTGGAATATATGGAAAGCAAAGGCGGAAATTTATACTTCATTGATCGTTTTGTAGCTAAGCATTTAGTGCTTATTTATTACTGGGTAAATGTTTTTTACTATTGGCTTGCTCCAAAACTTGCTTATCATCTTTCTTACGAAGTAGAAATCCATGCCGCTGAAACCTATTTCAAATATTTAGAGGAGCACGGCCCTGACGAAAAGATTCTTGAAATATGGAACGATGAACTGAACCACTCCAAAGAGTTGCAGGCTGCGATTGATTTGATCTGATTAACTTGTGGAAAACTTTGGCGTTGAATGATAAGGACAACTGATTGGTTTTTACCATAAATTGCGTGTATATTTCCGTTAACACCAATAACCGAAGGAGCGAATCCCTCGCTCTCCGCTTTCTAACACTAAACCCCTCAATCAGGGGGGTTTTTTGCTAGCTATGTATTGGTGTTGCTTATAACCCAGAAAGATCACATGAATTACAAACAGTTGATGGAATTTGTCCGCGAAACGCAGGACATTCGAGACAGCACGTACAAATGTTGGTGGCAGGCTATTCGGCCTATAGCTGATATTGATGTGTCAAACACTGACAAAATGTTTGTCACTCGATACTGGAAATCACAGCTAAAGCCAATTGGCAACTGCTCTCCTGAGACACTCCGTCGTCGTTTGAGTTTGCTGTCAGGTATTTGGGCTATGGCAAATGAAGAGGAGATTCTTGATGAACAGACGAACTACTGGTATCACTCCAGCAAAAAAATCAAGATTAATCGAGATTTGAATGCAGAGCGCATGGGGATGGAGTATCCCGTACGTCCGTTTGAGTTTTATAAGCCATATCATCAGGATCCAATCTTCCTGGCAATCTGGTATCACGGGTTCCGAATTGGAGAGATTGCAGGGTTACGTAATAGAGAAATTGTATTTACAAGTGATATCCCTTACTTTGATATCAAAGATAATGAAAACAGACTCATAAAGCGCCGTGCCGCAAGACAAGTGCCTATTCACCCAGAGTTCTATCCGTACGTTGGAATGCTGACAACTGATTTCACCCGATATCCGGGCAAGAACTGGTCAGAAAAGTTTCACAAAGATATGAAGCTGCCGCCTAAAGAAGCAGCGCACAGCATCCGACATAACTGGAGCACCCGAGCTAGAGATGCCGGATTGCAAGATTCGATGATTTCTAAAATCATGGGTCACAAAGTTTCAGGCATGACAGCTCGTTACGGGACCTGGACGCTTGAAAATAAATTCGAGGCAATTAAAAAGATCTGTCGCTAACCACAAAGCTACAGTTACTACGCCACTGCCTATATACTGTTTCTTAAAAATGGTATATAGGTAGTAGTAGCTTGATTAGCAAATAGGTATATAGATTAAAAGCGTAGTTAGCGTAGGAAAGTAGTTAGAATAATGGCAAACCAATAGATAGAAACATGGGTATTATTGAGTCTCCAATTTTTTGGATTTTAGTTGCTGCAGCTTCAGAAATTATTGCTTTAACTCCTTTAAAGTCTAATAGTGTCATCCAGCTTGTACTTTCCGCTATTAACGCAATTAAGCCCGCAAAAAAGATCTAGGCGTCATACCACATGATGCTGAGTGGCTGTATCGGTTTAGCACTAGAAGCCAAACCGAAAAAATTCGTCGTGCAATTAATGAGCGAAAGTTTTATGCAACGCTGCCTCATAAATTAGACAAAGCAGTTGAAGATTATAAAAAAACCACTCCTGAACCTGAACCGGAACTGGAGTGGGAATTTAAAGAGACTGGTAATTTTGGACAGGAGGGGTGGACTATTTCGTATCGACACAAGTCGGTTGATCCAAATCAATAGTCTCCGAAGTCTTCTTCATCTTTATCTTCATATCCATAGTTAATGAAGATTTCAGATCCAGCGGGGATATCTTCTGTCGCATAGTGACGCATGACTTCGTTGACTGTATCGATCTCATAAGCAGCGTTATAGTCAACAGAATGATTGTAAAGTCCAGCGAAGCCAAACCCTAGAATAGCTTCATCTGTTTGATTGTTGTCTGAAGAGTCATAAGTATAGCGAACAAGAATATCAGATTTTTTGCGAATTTCTTTGTAGGGAAAAGTGCAATAGGGCGATTCTTGCAGAACATCATGCATGACAATATCTTCAGACGTGAAGACACCCCAACGATGCGTATCTGATTGAGCAATAAACAGGCCAGGATGGCAGAAAAGCTCGTCGAGTTCTAGGTTCATATGAATGCTTGTTTTAGATTAGTCTAAAGATATTTGAAAACGAATGTGAGATACAATAAGAAAAAGTCCTTGTGTAAATACAGCAATGATTGAGTCAATTGTAAGCGCCACAGTGGCTGTAATTACTGGGGGTTTTATATTAACATCAAAAATTAGTAGTAAGATTGATGAGCTTGATAAGCGCATTGATGGCGTAGAACTCAGCATGGCACGTGACTACGTGACAAAAGATGATTTTGCTAAAACTTTGGAGCGCGTTGAAGGTCACATGATAAGGATTGAAGAGAAGTTAGATGAAATAGTACTAAATCAAAATCGATAAAAACATTACTTAAATACATAAAAAGAACGGCATTACGTTACATTCTTAGTAAGTTCCTTAAATAAGAACGAATGGGTATCGCTGAAGACTGGGCTGACTTAATGTTCAACCTAGATTGCCTCTCAAAGGGCTCTGCTAAGCGTAAGTTCCGCAAGTCAATTAAATACGGCTGGGGCGGCTTATGTGCATATTGTCGCTCTAATAGGGCAACATCATTAGATCATATAAAACCTAAATCAAAAGGAGGAAGTAGCCTAAGAAGCAACCTAATCCCTTGCTGTAAATCATGTAATCACTCAAAAGGTTCAGAACCGTGGTTAGTATGGTTTGAAAGGCAGGACTTTTATAACGAAACTGCCAAAGAATTAATTGAAGAATGGATTTCCAACAAACGCTTTATTGAGGAAGAGCTAGATGAATGCACAGTTAACGATCGAGCAAAGATTTGCTCTTACGAGGGCAAGATACGAAGTCACCAGGATGAGCCGACCTGCCTTGGAAAAAACAGCCTTGCGCCTGCTTAAGTCAAGGATGGAGCAAAAGAATGGTGTACAAGAAACCCTAATGTCTAATGGCATCATTTTTAAAATCGATGAGCAACAAAGCGGGCTTCCTGAGATTATTTCTGAAGAAACATTTTGCGAGTTGCTTGAATTGAATGTCGATGATTCTTCGGAACTTCCAACCGATATTATGGATGAAGGTTGGGAAGATGATGACTTAGAAGACGATGGTCTCACATTTACAGCATAAACAGCTAGACTTTGTTTAGCTAGAACATAAACATGGAATATATTGCTGGGCCAATAATCACTCTATTATTGGCTATGAAATTTACAGATTGGAAATCCAAGCAACTAGAAGAGCGTGTAACTAATGCACAACAGCAAGTTGAGCTTGTGAGAAAAGATATTGAAGTGCGAGACGCAGAGCTTCCTAAAAAGGTAATGGCTACTGTTGTACCTTTAGCTAAAGCTGTTAAGAACTTGAATCAGCAAGTTGGAATCTGATGGAAAAAGTAGATTTACTTGACTTTTTTCAAGCATTTGCTGATGCACCACATCACATAGCTGCAGTTCATATGCTTCAACGTGAACTTGATGCAAAATTATTAGACAAAAATGCTGATTGGGTAGTCTGTTTTGAAGCGGAAACTGAATATGACCCGCAACCAGAATATAATATATAAGTAAAGATAAGGAATCTATAGTGGCGGTAGATCGACGCAGGTTGCGTAAAGGAGATTCATATGTGCAGACCTCACGAGGTCCTGCATTAGCAAAGCAGCGTGCCGCAGCCTACAGATATAGAAAGCAATCTGAGCCATTTAGAACAGAGCAAAGTCCAGGTACGGGTGGATTTGGCTCTGGACTTGAGACCCAGATCCAGCGCAATTACATCAGGCAATTTGATAGAGAGCGTGCTGAATCATTGAGACCTGAAAATGAAATTCAGCAGAGCATTTTGAATAAGATTAAAACAGCTTGATACCAAGACTAAATTTAAGCACTCTCTAAAGGCTTTTTAATCTTCTGTAATCGGCTAAATCCTTGCTTGGCAACATCCATAGCGTCAGAAACATCTCCGCCTTCTAAGAGATCCATAACGGTGGCACGGTAGATGCTTGCGACATCATTTAGACCAGCAGCTTCAAAGCCTTCTGCAGTCACATGAGTGAGCCATGCGGCCTGCTCTGATCCTTCAACTCGACCAGCAATGCCAAAGTCAAGTTGCATCGGTCTGCCAGTCATTTTGTTATAAACAACATTAGCGTTATGCCTATCTTCTAAACGAACTCCTTTGAGAGCCAGCTGACCAAGCTGCTGATTTACACGCACAGCATCCATGCCAGTAGGAAATTGTAAAGCTTCATCACCGCGTGTTTCAAAGTTATTTCTAATATCTTTCATCTCAATTCTGTTTCCAATTCCACCTGGAAATTTTTCTAAGGCTACAACACTTGGGGCAATTCCCATTTCAGCAGCAATAGCTTGTAAGTTGACTTCATCTTCTAAAGATCTACCAGGAAAAGAATCGTCGGGTACATGCCCTTGTTTTATTACATTGCCTGGAATATCGGATTCATAAACAACTGCATTACCGCCAGTTCCAATAGGTTTACTGCGACTAGTTGCTAATTTACCTTCTCTAAGATATTGCGCGATAAGTTCACCAGCTTTACGCATCTATTTAATATGTTTACCATCTATCTATTGTAGAAAGATATAAAAAAACCCCGCATTAGCGGGGACTAAAGTATTCAGTTGTTTGTTGCGGATATACAGAGCAGGCGTTGTCAGTTGTCAAAGCTTTATAAAATAGCTTCTCACTTTCTTCAAACGTCAGCCCTTCGATAATAGTTCCGTCGTTATAGCGGACATCAAATAATGTATTCACTTTGTATAGGTACGACCTCGATAGCAGTAAGTGCCATGCATCTCTTGACGAGATTCATGGACTTTGCAATCGTGACCGCGATAGCGAGTCAGATGAATCTGAGCATCATGCTTAGCAGATGCTTTTTCGATCTGCTTCTTGATGATATTGAGTGTGTTCATTGGAAACCTCCATAGTGTAGAAATTTCCCGTTCCTTCAGCCGAAGCCTACTTGCGTCTCAAATGTGTTGAGATGAACGTATATTCATAGTGTAACAATGACTACTAGTTTACGGCGAACATTCTTTTTGTTTTTGCCATTCATCAATCTGTTGTTGTGTAGGAACTTCAATACGCAAATCAACTCCTTCTGCTTCGAAAAGCTCGTTCATTTTCTTGTAGGTTTCAGGAGTAATTTTTATTGGATTTTTCATAATATTACTCGTTTTCTATAAACACTAATTCTAGATGAGCTTTATTTAATTCGTACAGCATATTTTGTATGGCAACCTGTTCTTGAGCATCGCCACCAGGCCACTTTTCTAAGTAATACCGCATGCCCTTCACTAAAAGCTTCAGGGCTGGAGCATCTACTTGAAAATTAAATAAGTGGTTTTCTGGATTATCCATAACCACTATTGTATCAATGTGTAGCGGCCCAATTTGCACCGTGATCTGCAGATGCAGTAATAGGTACACGGAAGTTGTAGTAACTCCCTGCCTTAGGTGCTGAATTTTCTAGCAACATTTTGACCCTATCAACTTCTTGGGGTACAACTGAAAACTGCTGTTCGTCATGGACGTAAGCACAACGGGTGTAATCAACGTTGTAGGTCAGTCCGGCATTATCGAGCATGTCTTGTCCGACTACTAGCCAACGCTTGCTCAGAATGGCTCCAGCTGACTGGAGTAAAAAGTTAAGGGAGCTATGTTCTGCTCTACAAAAAATAGGACGCCCATCAAGACCTCGAAGACGACCGCTTGCACGAACCTTTTGCTTAACTGCATCAATAAGTGGCTCTAATCCAGGAATAGCGTCAAGAAATTTGCGCCGTAGCTCTTGACCTAGCTGCTTCTTTTGTGCATCAGACAATGCAGGATTCAAGCTATGGCCGAGCTTTTGGTCGCCAGCTCCATAGATAAAGGCATAGCAAATTGTCTTGACTTCCTTACGTGTACATCCCACACGATCAGCATTTTGCTGATGAATGTCGCCATTGCATACAACGTCGGCAAATGCTCCCTCGTCGTATACGGATAGATAATGACCCAAGCATCTCAGCTCTAAGCCTTCTAAGTCAGCTCCGACCATGACATGGCCAGGATGCGGAACAAACAATTGACGTGCCCACGGTGCACTCACAACTTGCCCGAGGTTGGGACCACGATGCGCGTTGCGGCCTGTTTGCGTAGCCAAAGAGCAGCTGTGATGAATACAGCCATCATCTTCAATTGTGTTGAACCAGGAGTTTGTACCCTCAGACAGTTGGCCCAACCATTTTTGTAGGGTCAACAGGCGGATGAACATCTCACACTCTTCATGCAGGAGCTTGTTGTCCTGAGCTAGTGCAAGGTCACGCATCTCTGAAAGAGTTGCTTCATCAACTTTGGGCTTACCGGTCTCAGTCACTTTGGTGAAGCGAGCACCACGGAAGTTCTGCAGTGCCCAGGCAATGTGCTGACGCGAGGTGGGATTGAAGTCCAGCAGCTTTGTCATAGGAGCACCCGCTACGTAGCCCTTAGTTTTGTTTGCTCGTTTAGGTGTATATACCTTTCCGGGTACATAGATATATCGTGATTGAATTGATTGCTCAAGTTGGGTAACTTCATTTTGAAGTTCACCCCGTACTCGCTCTGCAGCAGATACGTCAAACCGGAAGCCGCTAGCTTCTTGTTGTGACATGATTTCTGCCATACGCATTTCGAGCAATACACAATCAAGCATTCTCGTCATCCTCCTTGTTAAATCCAAAAGCAAGCGATTTTTCTTCTAAAAGCTTGTCAGCACGATTTTTGTGACCAAGCTTTGCTACAGATTCCATAACTTTCAATGTGTCTTCAGTCGTAGAACCATCTGGCATACGGCTAAAAACTTCGTTAAAAAGTGGAAAGAAAATATCAGCAGCAGCTGCAACTTCTTTGTGAGTCAAAGGGTCGCTTTTTTTAGGTGTAGTAGTCATGAGTAATCCTCCATACGTCGTTTCATTAGTGCCCAAAGCTTGAGCGTTACTTCGGTGTCTTGAATGCAATAATCAAGCATCTCAGGTGTATATACAGACCAATTGCCTTCGTGCTTGCCAAAGTCACCTTTGAAGCACTTAAGGCGATAACCCCAAGCTTCAAGGCTATGGCGTCCATACAGACGCTGTGGCATTCCGTGTGGACGACGATCGTAGTCTCTGTCTGCAATGTGTGGATAGAACAGTCTGCTAAGAACGAGGGTGTCTAGACACTGCCCCTTGGGGACAAACTCAGGATACTGTTCTTGGATAAGAGGTATGTCATATCCAATAATGTTATGACCGATCAAAAGATCGGCTTGCTCTAATTCGTGAATGCCTTGCAAGATTGATTGATCAGGGCGGTTGTCAAACACAGAAGTGTTCCCATCATCACCACCACGCATAACGATGCAGTGAATACGAGATCCTTGTCGTAATAAGCCAGTAGATTCAAGGTCAAAAATAATTTGTTTATTCATCGAAGGTATCTGTTGCATTGTCTGGATCATATTCATCTGGCGAGAACGGGTTCGCTTCTGGGAAGAGAACTGGATCAATGTTTCTGTCATTAGTATTTTTTGTAAATCTCGGATCTTCGTCTAAAAAGATTGGCTCGATTGAGACTTGAAGTTCTCTTGCCAATCGTCCAGCGCGTCTAAACTCTTCTCGGTAGTAAGGTTCCCACTCGTGAGCGAGAATCACAATCTTCCTGATACCCATCATGTGGGCTTGGAAGATAGAAGTAGAGAAAGGGTATCTCGTGCTGTATATAACTGCGCCTATAGCTGGAGTGCCAGCTTTAGCAGCGGCGGCTACTGCATATGAAATGCAATCAATCTCAACTTTGCTGTCTGTTAATAAGCTTCTGCCATTACCAATGATTTCCCGGTCACGCACAATAATACACCCTCCAGGAGATTTTGGGTGTGTTGATGCCCGACCTATAGCCTGTGCCACGTTTATAAAATACCTGTCTTTATTCTTGATGAAAGTTGGGTCACCTTTAGGGCTGGGCATATCCACATCGCTAATCTGTTGACTCTATATTAGGAAGTGACTAAATCAGATGTGAGCAATAATGGGCGACAAAAACATCAAATCATTTAAAAACGAAGAATTTTCAGAATACGTTCACGACCTTCTTAAAGTTGATACAGAACACGATATGGTAAATAGTCCTGCGCACTATACTCAAGGTCGAGTAGAAGCTATTGAAGTTATTGAGGACTCAATTATTAACGCTCCGTCTCCATTCTTGGGCTTTCTTCAGGGACAAGTTCTCAAATATATGCTTCGACTCTGGCACAAAAAGAACAGTAAAGAAGATGCTGAAAAGGCAAAATGGTATCTCAATAAACTGATTGATTCGTTAAACTAATAAAGCCGCAGATAAGCGGCCTTGTTGTCAACAACGGCGGAAGTAGAGATATCTATTGCGTAGTTGAAGAGTCTCATGATCTTGGATGTGTGGCAATAAATTTGTATATGTGTAGTTAAGATCATGAGTTGTATGCGTAAAGTAGGCAGAGATACCTTCACATAGTTCAGGCTCGTTAGGTTGATACCACGCTTCAATTGAAAAACATTCCCAAGGCTCTAGTCCTTGGGATACCCAACTGTTCAGTTCCTCTAGGCGCTGAGCAGTTTTTATTATGTGCTGCTCATGTGCTTCAGAACTGGGTAAGGACAAGTTAGAGTTTTGATAAAGCAAGGCGTGTTTCCACATTAAAGTACCGTCTTTAGTGATAAGACGACATGGATGCACTTTGCTTTCAGACGGAAGCAAGAAAAAGTAATCCTGAGCAATATGCTTACTCATCAGATATTACCTTTGTTTTCTTCATAATACTCAAGGTCTTTCTGCCAGCCATCTCCTGCATACTCGCTATAAATTACTCGACCAATATCTCTAAAGCTGTTATAGAACAAAGATACTTTGTCAATATCTGTCAGTGCTTGTTGAATTGGCGGTCCATAGATAATCAAATTCCATGTGGATGGGCATACAGACTCGAAGCCTTCTGAAGTAGCACGGAGCTGTTTAACACGTTTGAATGG
>Ga0208159_1000579_pt1 | contig 14471 bp, 17 predicted proteins | sample 9_EtaG_FD_184082 | JGI IMG/M metagenome (GOLD analysis project Ga0208159, IMG submission 184082) | Marine viral communities from the Subarctic Pacific Ocean - 9_ETSP_OMZ_AT15188 metaG (SPAdes) (version 2) | ecosystem: Environmental > Aquatic > Marine > Oceanic | place: Pacific Ocean | collected... | reverse complement strand
CGTTTGTATCCTTTTGTTACTGAAATTACTGTCAGACAAAAGGTTAAGTATTTATACTAACAGAGTCTTAAGATTCTGTCAAGAGGTTGGGTTTTCCGCATTCTGCTGTTGAGAATGTGTGGTAACCCTACCAAGATAAGGATCATAGTTCATCCAGTCTCCAATATTAACACTAGCACCTTGCTGTTGCCAATAGTTCGTAAGAGCAGCATGAGGACCCTGATGGAAAACGCCAATGTGTTCTTGGTGAATCGTAGAACCGAAATCTAGATTATACAAGAACAAAGGAATGGTATAAGTCTTTCCTGTTTCCAAGATAACATCCTCGGAAACTGCTCTAGGAACGACACCGTTATCCAGTTTATATTTGTCACCACGGATGTGATGCTTGATTATTTTAGCAGCATGATGGCGAGAAATCAAGTAAGCAGCAGCAGAGAAGTCATTGATGAATTTAAGATGCAACTTAACATGAATATCTCCTGTGGTGATCGTGGTCATCTGAACACAATCCCAATCATAAGGAAGGTATCCAACAAACTCACGCCAAGTGAAGTTCCAATACTTCACTGTAGAGAAGTCTACATCATCTTCTAGAATCATACAATAATCAAGGTCAGTCTCTTCATAGAAGTGCTTGATTGCTTTGAGATGAGACATACAACATCCTAACTCAGCAGGACTGACATTATCAGGAATCTTCCCTTTTAGATGTTCTGATGGGTCATCATCTCTTGCATCATAACCAGCAATACGAGTGTGATTCTCAACTCGCCAATACTTAAACTGCTCCTCCATGTAGAATCTTCGATCCTCATCGGCATCTAAATTCAACCAATAGATTGCAGGCAGTCCTTCTAGTTTATGTGAGGACCTATTTTTGTCCATCTTACTAAATTCGTGTCCATCCATCGGGCGTTACGTCTTTTGTATTGTGATCTTTTGTATAACCTTTGTCTCCAAACCATTGTTTGGGAGCAATCACTCTTTTATCCGTATTTGCAGAGAGCCATGCACCCCACCATGAGAAGGAAGAGTTTGCGATGATGAAGTCATCACACAAAGACATTAAGCATAAGTCAATGCGATTGTCTTCATTCTCAGAAATCATAAAATTATTTCCTGAGAAAAGTTCTTGTTCATTACACCATGCAGGATCATCAGAAAAAACAATCACATTACGATGTGCCTCAAAATATGACAATGCTTTCTTGTAATAGTCAAGAGTGCATGGTGGATGATTAGCACTGTTAGTCACATAGTCAGTGCGACGAACGTGAAGCGCAATCGGATTGTTTACAGACTCAATCATTTCCTTGCAAGGATTTAAGATTGCATTCTTAAAAGTAAAGTCCTGACGGATTTCATTTTCAATATGCTTAAAATATTTTTCTGTCTGAAAGTATCCTTGCAAAACAACATCATCTGGACAGTTATCAAAAAACTCTTGGTCAAAGTGATGATGTCTTTCACTCAGAGTAGGAGCGTTAAAGAGACCCGTCCGAACTTTTAATTCAAAGGAATCAAATAGTTCAGTTCGCAACATATTACCGATACCGTCGTTTACAGCATCAGCATGAAAAGCAATCATGTAATCGTATCCACGATGTCTTGCAATGCCCTTTAGAGAGGCATATTGGAACATCTGATTGGCAAGTCTGCCCATCCGTCCAAGATTATTAAATCCAATCATTTAACTTTTGCTTTCTGAGTTTTAAGATACTCCTGCCCATCATAATAGTCTAGTAGTTCTTGAGTGTCAAATCTAAGAATCATTTCATATAGGTTTTTATTATTCTCGATATATGGATTGGTAAACCAAGAGTTTGGTGTTCTCTCATGTTCCATGTGATATACATTTCCATCATATCTACCAACTTTATATCCAAGTTTATTAAATCGATGATATCTCTCATTGTCTTCATACCCATAAGCTATGAAGTTTTCATTTTCTAAACCACCCTCAATATATTTTTCAGTGGAGTAAAATTGGCAGAATCCATATTTAGCATCATACACCTTAGATCTTTCTAAGAGAATACTTAAATCATAATCGTTATTGATAAATCTAGAAACTAAATCATCATCAGTAAAGACTTGATATTGCCAGTTGCCATCACCATAAGGATAAACCATATCACAGGTTCCATCCAAAATCATCTGCTCACATTTCTGGTAAGAATCAAGGGGAAGAAGAATATCACAATCATAGTTGACAACCACAGGAGTTTTGGTCATCATCACCATATCATTTAGGAGTCTGGTTCTATGAAAGAATTGATCATCATTCCTTTCAAATACATGGATCAGTCGTTTGCATTTTTCCTCACCCACACACTCTCTAATCTGAGGTAATGCGGATGCTTCAAACGCAGATTCCGAATCTGCCTCTTTAATAATTAAAGTACAGTCGGTATTATCAAGAAGATAGATCGAACTAACCACCACGTTTCTCAATCGATCAAATGATTCAATTCGCAGTGGCACAATAAAAGTAGTATTACTCAGCATAGTCTCTGGTCTCCTTGTGCTTCTCAGTTACGTATTCTAACTCTTTACTGTTTGCTTGCCAAGACCCATCAGGGTGTTCACAGATAATATCTAGTTCCAAATTAGACGAAACTCTATAATCCCCTTCTCTACTACAGACACAGATGTCATCAACAATCTCAGGCATACCATGGAAGTATCTCATTCTATGATAGAACTCAGTATCCATTAACATCTTACATTCAGGATCAAAGTATTCAAGACACTCCCTCCTCAAAGTAACGATAGAAGGACCACCCATAAAGTTCTGCCCCTCTAAGAGATGCTCAGACCAACGTGGAACCATGGGTCTATAAAAGTTTTCTCCATCAGAAGTGTGAGAAAATCCAGTTACAACCCATGCACACTCACTTTCATTAAATTTATCACGTATCTTTTCTAGTGCAGTGTCATCAGTAAACAAATCATCCTGAAACATAATCTTAATAAGATCACCAGAGCAATGCTTCAATGCAGTATTAGTGTTTGCAGGACCGTTTCCTCTATCATAAAAGTTTCTAATGTATGTGACAGGAAAAATATCAGAATACTTATCACAAACATCAAGAATGTTGTTGTTTTCTGAGTGATCAGAAACAACAACTTCTACATCTCTATATGTCTGATTATCAATTGTATCAAACATTTCTGTAAGAAACTTTGCACCTAGACCATTCATACCATAAGCAGGGATAGCAATAGAAATCATCGTAATGCTGTCCCCACTCGTTTTGCCATCCTCAGGAAAGTGCTCTGTTTGCCCGTGTCAAAGGGGTTAGAAAGAGAGAGGAGAATAAAGTCTACCACTGCCTCTTTGACGTGCTCTGCGCCTCTTTCTACGTTAAATACGGAGTGCCTACCATCGTCATCGGTGTATGGATGATGCCACTCTCCTTCAGGGATATACTTCTCAGTCTTGTGAACTTTCTGATAAGAGAATGCATTAGGCAACTCATTAAACCTTGCTTCGGTATCAGGATCATCAGAGCATACAAAGAACTTCCTATCAGATGCTTTTGCAACTGTCCGAATCCAGTGATCAACATCAAACGATTCAATGTTCACAAAGTCAGTCATACGAAGATGAATACCGTAGTAACCCTGTCGCAGTTCATTTTCATCAAGGAAGTCACCAACTGTAGCAAGAACGTCATCACTGAATCTAAGTTCTCTAATAGTCTTCTTAATTTCGTCTTCAGGGATCCAATCATATAACAACGGAGTATAATAGAAGACTGGTTTGTCTGAAGAGTTTACGAAGTTACGGAATGACTCAAGATTCATATTACTGGGTTCCATCCTACCTGGACTTCTAAAGAACTGTAGATAGGATGCGTCACATGAGAGAAGACTATATTGTTCACCAATAAGATAATATTCTCTAATGTTTGTATCAGATGCCTCAAGATTATTTTCCTCAGAGAAAAGTTCATAGAACCTTGCTCTGCACATATTTGTACTTGGCCAACTTACCTTAACTGGTAGGTCACACAGTCTTGCTAGTGTGATGCCTCCAATCAAACCACTATATCTGTTACCAAAACTGCCGTCGCAGCATACATGAAAATGTTTCATCACTCACTCAAATCATCAATGTAAAATGCTTCTGCCTCTTTCTGGAAGTAACCGAGAACTCTATTTCTGTCTGCGAAAATGTCAGACCAGTCATCAATGTTCTCTTTATAGTTCTTCTTTTTCTTAATATGAACTGTGGTCAATCCCCATGATTCAGGACGATGGAGCACAGAGATGAAGTCATCTTCATAGGTGAATCCTTCATTGCCATGCTTCTCAAACAGTTCGGTAATACCAAAGAAACGTCCGACTGCAATCTCGGGACGATCCCACTGAATACCTTTTTCCTTAACTTCAGGAACCCAAGTTAAGTCATGCATTCCTGCTGGCCAATTAGTATCATGGAAGACGATGTATCCATCCTCCTCCATATGATCCCACCAGTGATAAAGTTCTGATGCTACCTGAGCAGCAACGTGAATGGAGTCAACGAACAAGAGTTTTACAGTTCCATACTCTTCAGTATCCCATGCCTTACCGACACTAGAACTATCTCCAGGAATCATCTTGTAAGTAGGATACTCACCAAGATCAAATCCAAGACGCCTGAACTGAGTATCAACTCCATAGACAGTGTTGTTTCTCTCTATGGAGTCATAGGTCATGGTAAGAGATGACACACCATAGTCAACCCCAAGGTCAACAAAGACGTTGTTCTCTCCGCACTTATCTACAACTCTTGCAAGTTGATACAGGTTTGTTCCGAGATTACTAAAAACAAAATTCTCTTCGGTTGAGAAATTCCATCCACCATAGTTACCGGCACGGATGCCTTTTCCAATCGTTACTGTCATATCAGAATCCAATTTTTTCGTTTTCACAGAAGGGATAATTATTTTCGTTCAGATAATTATAAAGAACTGATTTATATTTGGAGTTTTTTAACTCAGGAGTAAGCGAAAGAAACTCTTGTACGACATATTTATCCAGGTACGGGTATCTGGTTTCAAGACCAAAAGATCCCGCGACGTGCTCTTCTTTCGCGATGTATGTTTCTTGTGAACTGCCATAAAACGATGCCCAAGGGAAAATAGTTGTAAGGTCGTCAGGAAATAGTCCACCAAAGTTACTGTGAGAATACTTTTTAGTCCCACCGAAACCGTAGTCTGAAAACAATTCATCTGCTCCAGAACCAGAGAGATAGATTTTTCTACCATCTCTTCTTGCCATAGTGCAGACAGCAACCAAACTTCCTGCCCCATGATCATCTTTAATATCCATACCATACTCATTATAGTCACTAGAACTTGAGTGAATGGTATTCTTAAATGGTTCTACATTATCAATGAGATACTTAGTCAGTGACTGGCGACCAGGACCATATTCATCAATAGTGAAAACCTCATACTCCGATTCCTCTCCGATAAGATTATGTCTACCGGAGAGCACAGGCATATTTTCAGAACCAGTGATACTGTATGCCTTATATGGAATCTGTTGCCTCCTCAATTCACATGCAATAGAACCACTATCATATCCACTAGAGAGTCCGATAAAAACTTTCTCACGAATGCCTTTGGTTCTCTTACGAATAGACTCTGCAAATGCAGCATTCCAATCATCAAAGGTGGTCTTATTCTGAGTAAGATCAAACTTAAACACTGGACCTTGATCCAGAACCTTTAGAGTATCCATATCAAGAAGCATTCTAGTGTTTGCAGGAATCTTCTTAATATCAGTAAATCCAAGGGCAAGCAGAGCAGACTCAAAGGTCGCTACACCAATCTTGTCTCCATTGATCGCATACCAAATAGGTTTGGTGGCAAAGACATCTGAAGATAGAACAATGCGTTCGTTAGCATAATCTACAAGGCAGATTGCAAACTCACCATCCAGCATGTTTGGAAAGTGAAATCCATGCTGCAAATACTTTGGAATGATACATTCACCATCGGAGTTATAGTGCTCCATGGCATTGTAGATCTCTCCATTGTACACACAGGCAATCTGCCTCTCCTCATTGAGAAAAGGTTGTGTAGTAAACTCTCCACTTATACTGAGAAGGTTATGGACAAATGTATAGTCACCAACATCTACAACTCTGGTACAATCAGGTCCACGATCTCCCATATAACGATTTACATAGTCAAGATCGTCTATTTCTTTATTGGTAAAAAGAAAACTACACATTAGCTAAAAAGTTATGTTTTACTCTTGGATGATTTGAGTTGATTACTTGAGGGAGAATTTCATTTTGCATAATGCCATTTGCTCTACCAGGCATAATGGTAGGCGTAATACCATGCATATGCATAGCAAAAGGTAGACTTAGTTGATCTCTAGAAGAATACTTACAGATCAATTCCCACCATGTTAGCATAAGTGTCTGAATCTCCAAAGTATTTCTTTGGATCCTACAAGGAAGTTCATACAAACCACTCTCTGGAGGATAACTTCTAGATTGATAGAAAGTCATCTGCGATTGAACATTATATCCCCTATCAAATTTAATTGCTTGGATGAGACTACCCTCATCATACACACAATTCCTTTCTGGATGCTTGAATAAAGCAATATCACTATCCTTCAAGTATTTTTCTACAATCTCTCTGGGTTCCATCATGACTGCATGAGTAGCATCAATCCAGATGTAGTAATCATATCCAGGAACAAATAAATGCGGCAAGATCTTGTAGACCTTTGCGTTCCTTCTGTTCGTGTATTCTCTATCAATGGTAAATTTACGCAATGGCATAGGAGTCCAGATAGAATCCTCAACCAATTCCTCTTCTACAAAAGCAAAATAATCTGCGGAATCATATTTAACATTAACCTCTGCAGGTAGAGAGGCACCCACAGAGGAAGTCAAGACAGCAATTTTCATAACTCAATCCAGTTTTTGTTTTCAGGGACAATATCAGAAGTGTCGTGATCGTATGCTTTACCGAACCACATCTTAGGTGAAATCAGTTTGCGAGTTCTATCTTTCTGGAGATAACCACCCCACCATGATAGCGAACTATTAGCAGCGATGCCACCATCACACAGAGACATGAGACACAGATCCACAAAGGGAACTAAGGCACCGTCTTCGTGCTTATCAGTTGACTCAGACATATTAAATCGGTCAGCAGAGAAGAACTCTTGCTCTTTACACCAATCAATAGAGTCGGAGAAAACAATTACAGGAGTGTCTTCTGGGAAATGCTCAAGTGCTTTCTGATAATACTCAATAGGTTGAAGTGGGTGATGGTCCTGAAGATTAGTATATGCCCACTTAAATCCCCTCTTGTCTGCAAGATTAGGATCACCACGGCGAACGTGTAGCATAATTGGACGAGTATCAAACCCGCTAATCATTTCCTGGCATGGGTTCAGAATTTCATCATGAAATTGTAGGTCGTTACGAATAACATCCTCAATATCCACGAAATACTTTTCTGTCTGATAGCAACCAAGTAGATTGACATTATCAGGACAGTTGTTATAAAGGTTTTCATCAAAATGAAAATGTGCCTCCTGAACTCCCTGTTGAGTATTCAGAAAAGCAACATTATCCTCTTTAGTTCCATCCAATTTAAAGCATTCATGAATGCCATAGTTGTCAATGCTATCGTATGGTGGAGGAAATACAAAATCAAATCCTCTATTTGCTGCAATGCCTCGAAGAGAAGCGTACTGAAACAGTTGATTACCTAGACGACCACTGTTACCAAGTCCATTAAATCCAATAGTCATAAGTAATTTTTCCTCATCTCATTATACACCTTTCTAACACCCTTATCAATGGTAGTTTTAGGCAACCACCAATCCATAATATACATATCTGGATTATTTCTCTTATCAAGTTGAACGCTATCCTTTGCCTCACCAGGTTCAATTTCTACATCATACATACCATCCATATAAAAACAACCCTTAATCATTGCTGCTACATCTTTGATTGTTTCTGATCTAAATGATGTGATATGAAGAGGATCTTCTGGTTTAAAATCTGTGTAGCAATTCATGATGATCTCAAGTGCCTCACAACAGTCCTCAGCATACAGGAACTGACGCTCCTCTGTGCCATCAGTCAACATTTTAAACTGACGCTCCTCAAATCCCTTACGAATAAAGTCAGTGATAACGTGTGCTTTTTCCATATCTTTCTCAATACCATAGACATTCCAGAACTTAACAGTCAGTCCGTTCAGTGCTGCGGTATGCATTTCTCCTACACGTTTCATCACACCGTAAGGAGAGTAAGACATGTTACTCATCTGAGATGATGCAAACACAAATCTCTTATTATATCGCTTGAGCAAACGAAAAGTGTTTGCCATCATACGAGTGTTGTTATTGATAAACTCAAATGTATGTTGATACTTCTTTAGATAACGTGATCCGCCCACATCAAAAGCAAGAAAGAATACAAAGTCAGCACTCTCAATTGCCTTCTCAACAATAGTGTTCGGCGTTACTCTCAAGTCATACTGAATGCCATTGACGATATCAATATCAATGACATCATGACCCTTATTACTGAGGTATTCAGAAAGGTATGCACCAATCTGACCTGCAGATCCTAAGATTGTGATTTTCATTCTTCAGTGTTAGCAGCAATTTGTTCATTGATCCAGTTATAGGTATAACGAATACCCTCTTCCAGAGTCATAGTGAAATCCCAGTCAAGTTTTTCGCGGATAAGATCATTGTTGGAGTTACGACCACGCACACCCAGAGGACCATCAATGTGAATCTTCCTTACTTCCTTACCAGCAACCTTAGCAACAGTGTCTACCAGTTGATTGATAGTCACCATCTCCTCAGAACCAATATTCACAGGTCCAAGGAAGTCTGATTCCATCAGACGACGAGTTGCTTCAATACACTCGTCAATGTAGAGGAAAGAACGAGTCTGTTCTCCATCACCCCAGACCTCAATAGCACCACCACCTTCAGGCAGATATGCTACCTTACGGCACATTGCAGCAGGAGACTTCTCTTTACCACCATCCCAGGTGCTATCAGGTCCATAGATGTTATGGAAGCGAGCAATACGAACAGGGATGCCATGGTTGCGGTTAAACGTCAAGTACAGACGCTCAGAGAACAGTTTCTCCCAACCATATTCAGAGTCAGGACCAGCAGGATAAGCATCACTCTCCTTAAGTCCAGGGTTGTCTACATCCATCTGAGCATGCTCAGGATACATGCATGCAGAGGAGGAGTAGAAGATCTTAGTTTTGTTCTGCTCGGTCTGCTTATTCAACTCCAGTTGACACTTAAGCATATTGAGATTGATAGCAGCAGAGTTATACATCACCTCAGAGTCATTGTCTCCAGAGAAAATGTACCCAGCACCACCCATGTCAGCAGCATACTGATAAATCTCATCAAAAGATTCTACAAACTTCTCTGCTACGTTTGCATAGAAGTTACCCTGATATCCAGAGAACCTGATAACACGACTCATCAGATTGATGTCAGTAAGGTCACCAAGAATGAATTCATCGGCAACAGTGGGGGAATACTCTGGGCGTTTGATGTCTACGCCACGCACCCAATACCCCTCACTCTTTAGACGACGAACCATGTGACTGCCAATAAATCCACCAGCACCACAAACAAGTGCAGTCTTTTGTCGCTCAGACATTCTCTCCTCCAATAAATTCAGTAATTTCGTGTTTTACTCTAGCATGAAAGTCCCAGTATTCCTTGGACTTCTCGTAGTTTTCTTCTACTACATCTACACGATCATCATAAAACTTCTCATCAAGATTGTCAAGAATATCCTTGAGTTCTTCGATAGTATTAAAGATAATCATACCATCAGTGTTAAAATAATCACCGATGTTCGATGCACCCCAATAGATTGGGATAGTTTTAGATGCAAGGCAATCGATCAACTTTTCAGTAATCCAGTTGTCTCGTTGCTCGTTCTCTACAACTATGTGATATTTAGCAGTCTCAAAGAGAAAGTTTTTGTTCGGTGTTCGCGGTGGTGACTTGTGTTTAACAATACCAAAACCATTTAAGTCCTCTGCCTCCTTCAGTCCCTCCCAAATTTGTTGGCGAAGTAAATGACCTGGTGCCCATCCCTTATCACTAGTATTAAAAGAACAAACCTTCTGCTTATCTGGGTTAAACTCATTCCACTCAATCCAACAACAACCAAAGATAAATTTTTGCGCGTTAGGGAGATCTAGAAGATCCTCTCTCCAAGTAAGGATAAGATCAAACTTATCCGCATTTGCTCTTGCAATATTAGCGATGTCAAGAATAGAGGGTGGTTCAATTAAAACTAATACATTTATACAATCTGGTTTAACTGAAATTGCATCATAGGAAATATGAACCTTTTTCTGCAGTTTACCTTCTGTGGATAGAGTTCCACTACACTCAATATCATACATTTGGAATTACCTCATTCAAAATTTCAAGAAGTCTATCTACTTTTCTAGAATGAACAAATTGACTGTTGCCAACATATAGTCCATTTTTATGTAGGATCTCTACGTTGGGTTCCTGTCGCTGAGTACAAAGTTCATACCTCTTAAATGCAGGGTGACGAAGAAGATTACCACTAATAATAGGACGAAATTCAATCTCATTTACTCTTAGAGTTTCTTTTAGTAAGGGAATAAATTTTCCCTCAAAAGGAATAATTGGTAAAGAAAAACTACTGTTGCCTGTCTGATATTGTGGAGTTCTTAGTCCCTCATGAAAGAGAACTCCATTATAGAAACGACGATAATTCTGTTTACGAATTTCGATGTTCTTATCAAGTTTCTTCAGTTGAGAAAGACCAAGGACAGCACATAATTCATGGTTGCGGAAGTTATATCCATCCGTCATAAAGAGAAATGCAGGGTCAATATCAGGATTTTCTGCTACATATTTGTCACGATTAAGGTCTGACTCTCTTGCCATACCATGAGATCTCTTCATACGCATCAGATCATAAAGGTCTGGATTGTTTGTGCAGACCATTCCACCCTCAATAGTAGTGATGTGATGCCCAAAGTAGAAACTAAATGTTGCTCCTGCGGAGAGAGTGCCTCTCTTGTTTAGACCAGGACCCTGAACTCCATGAGACTCACAGATGTCCTCAAGAATGAGTGCATTTGGAAAAATATCCTCAATCTTCTCTACGTCAGAGGACAATCCAATCAGATGAGTTACAAAAACTACTTTAATATCAGGATGTTGCGTAGCAATATACTTTAGTTCATCGATATCAAACGAAAAATTGTTCAGGTTAATGTCACAGAAGATAGGTTGCAGTCCATTTTGGATGACTGGACCAACGTTCGTGACCCAAGTAGTAGCAGGAACAAGAACTTTATCACCATCTTTAAGACCACAAAGTTCTTTGATTGATGCAATCAGTAGTGAGTTAGCAGTGCTACCACTAGAAACGTAAAGAGAATAGTCAACGCCTAACCACTCAGACCACTTCTTCTCAAACTGACGAACCTTAGGTCCATTGGTCAATCGCGAACTGGTTAAGAGGAATGCTGCCATTTTCAGACGATCTTTAAGTGTAATCGTCTCTTCCATCAAAGGCCAAGGTTCAATCATTAGATTTTTTCTCCAGTTTATAGTATTCGTAAGTATGTTTTAATCCCTTTTCTATAGAAGTTTTAGATTTCCATCCAAGATTTTCTAGTTTTGAGACATCTAGAAGTTTTTTCATCATGCCATCTGGTTTGTCAGTGTCCCATTTTACCTCACCTTCAAACCCAACAACGTCTTTGATGATGTCAGCAAGTTCTTTGATGGAGTAGTCAACACCACTTCCTACATTGATTATATCACCATCGTTATAGTTCTGCATTAAGAACACACAGGCATCTGCAAGGTCCTCAACATAGATAAACTCCCTTCTAGCAACTCCAGTGCCCCAACAAGTAACACTATCACCGCTAGAATAAAACTTAGAAAGCAAGGATCCAATCACATGACCCCGTGTTTGACTAAAATTGTCCTTTGGACCATACACATTACAAGGTTGAGCAGTGATAAAATTGCATTCGTATTGTTTTCTGTATGCCTGGCATAGTTTAATGCCAGCAATTTTAGCAATAGAGTATGCTTCGTTAGTGGGTTCAAGGTGTCCTGTAAGAAGATATTCTTCTTTCATGGGTTGGGGACAGTCCTTAGGGTAGATGCATGATGAACCCAGAAATAAGAGTTTCTTTACCTTATATTTGTGCGAACACTGGATAATATTGTTCTGAATGGCAAGATTATCAAGCAAAAAGTCTACAGGATGAGCAAGATTATCGCCAATACCACCACATTTTGCTGCTGCTAAGAAGACATATTCGGGTTTTTCTTGCTTAAAAAACGCAGAAACTTGTTCATAATCAGATAAATCTACCTCATCTCTAGTCTTAAGGACTAAATTACGGTAACCAAGTTCACCTAATCGTCTTACTATTGCAGATCCAACCATACCGGTGTGTCCTGCAATGTAAATTTTATCATTCGTATGCATAACGACTGAATCCCCCTGATGTAAGAAGTTCATCTCTCTTAGCAAACTCAATGTCCTTATTTACCATCTCTTCAATCATCTCATCCAAAGAAATTTCTGGTTTCCAACCAAGAGTTTCTCTTGCTTTAGTGGAATCTCCAAGCAAAGTTTCAACTTCAGCGTCTCTAAAGTACCTAGGGCTGACACTAATTACCACATTACCAGTGTTTTTGTCGATTCCAATCTCGTTTACACCCTCACCCTGCCACTGAATATCCATTCCAAGGCACTTACCAGTGCGTTCACAGAACTCTCTGACAGTAATTTGCTCCATGGTAGAGATCACAAAATCATCTGGTTCGTCTTGTTGCAGCATCATCCACATAGCACGAACGTAATCCTTAGCATGACCCCAGTCACGCTTAGCATCTAGGTTACCTAGTCTCAGAGTCTTCAAGAGTCCAAGACTAACCCGTGCAAGGTCCCTTGTGATCTTTCTTGTGACAAAAGTCTCACCTCTACGGGGTGATTCATGATTAAAAAGGATGCCTGAACACGCAAATATACCATATGATTCACGATAGTTCTTAGTAATCCAGTGAGCATACAGTTTTGCTACCCCATATGGAGACCTTGGATAGAACGGAGTGGTCTCTTTCTGAGGGTTTTCTTGCACCAAACCAAACATTTCTGAGGTAGATGCCTGATAGAATCTGGTCTTCTTCTCCAAACCAAGAATACGAATTGCTTCAAGGATGCGAAGAGTTCCAATCGCATCACTGTTAGCAGTATATTCAGGAGTTTCAAAAGAGACCTTCACATGACTCTGAGCACCTAGATTATAGATCTCATCAGGTTGAATCATCTGAATCAAACGAATCAAATTCGTAGAATCAGTCAAATCTCCGTAGTGCATATAGAAGTTTTTACTTCCATTAAAGACATGATTTACTCTATCAGTATTAAAAGAAGAACTTCTTCTCTTAATACCATGCACTTCATATCCCTTTTCCAGAAGCAACTCAGCAAGATAAGATCCATCTTGCCCCGTCAGTCCTGTAATCAGTGCTCTTTTCATACTTTCATTCTACTATCTTGACATTATACAAAAAAAGACAGGTTTATGCAACCTGTCTAGAGGGATTTACATGCACGCCACTTACTCTTTTACCTGAAGTAAGAAACAGGGCGGGAGTATACTCCATCCGCACCACTTACTCTTAGGTAAAGTAAGAAACCTCAGAGATCTGCAAACTTATTGGGCATTTCGCGCTTGAGTGCTGCAACAACTTGCTCTACTCTATCGCCGGAATCACCGCCGCCTTCATGTGAGTGAATTGCTGCCTCAAGTGCTTTAAGTCTTGCTTCGACTTCTACGTCATACTTAGACATTGCTGCCCCAGTTGCAGACTTCGCTGCCTTTCCTTGAATTGCCATTTTAATAAATTAATAACTCTTTTTCTATTTAGTTTTAAGAGGGTCTGTGACTCCACCAGTTCTGTTAAAGTCCATCCGTGACTCTATTGTAATCATCCTCTAATCGGACGATATCATCTTCAACACATTCACCTTTTTGAACTTCAACAAAAGTTAATCCATCAACATCAGACTCAAGTCTATGAATAGACTTTCTGTAAATGTTAAAGGAATCACCAGGTCCAACCTTTTGAATAAGATTGTCAATAGTAATAGTTCCTGTTCCAGATACAATATACCAGAATTCATCCCTCTTAAAGTGTTTTTGAAGAGAGAATCTAGAAAGAGGTTTGATATAAAGTTTCTTGATTACGAGATCATGATGCCTCTCAAGATCTTTATACCAACCCCAAGGTTTATGTACTATATTTTCCATAAGGGGGAGGGGTCCCGACCAGGGCTAGTTTATACGACTTACCGAGTCTTTGATGTAGCAGGGTTTGCCTGTCAACCACTTAGGATACTCCTGATCTTCCATTGCTAGAAG
>Ga0208159_1000576_pt1 | contig 14543 bp, 32 predicted proteins | sample 9_EtaG_FD_184082 | JGI IMG/M metagenome (GOLD analysis project Ga0208159, IMG submission 184082) | Marine viral communities from the Subarctic Pacific Ocean - 9_ETSP_OMZ_AT15188 metaG (SPAdes) (version 2) | ecosystem: Environmental > Aquatic > Marine > Oceanic | place: Pacific Ocean | collected... | reverse complement strand
ATTTACATTAGGAGCTGGTCCATCTAATGTGACATCATGGTTTATTATGACATCATCGTTTACCCCTACACCACCAGTTATTACCGATGACCAGTTACCGGGCCCAGAGGATGTAACTGGCATTCACTAAATAGTCCCCTGTAAGAATACTTTACAATTCAAAGCTGCAAAATCAGCAGTACCTGAAGCTCTTTGCAAAGTAACTGCAATATACTTAAGGCCTGTAGTTGAAATTGATTTCAAAGAACCTGAATTGTTAGCGATAGTAATATCATCACCAACTTGTACCCATTTACTGTTTGTCTCAGGCGTTGCTTCTGGCGAATCAAATAACGTCCCCCATACTCTACCAGTTAAAACTACACCAGATACATTCTTTACTTGGATAGTAGCCCTATCATATGTAGTTGTATTAATTTGAGTTAATACTGCTACATCTGCTGAGTCGTTAATACTAACTGCAGTTTCGTTTTCTATAAGTGATGTTTTTGATGTTGCACTGTGCCTTGACGTACTAATTTTATTAGCCATTAATCAGCTCTCTTAGCTTTCTTCAAGCCTTTGGGCTTTTTAACTGTTTCGCATTTACAGACGCCTTTGCATTTGTAACTACCTTTTGGACAGTCTACTTTTTCTTGCTTGATTCCAAAAGCTTTGCCGCGAGTTCTAACCCCGCCGCCGACTTCCTTAGTCCCAACTTCAGTGAGGACTTCAAATTGGTCTGGTTTGGCAAGAAGTTTTTCAACAAATTCTTTGAATCTTTTGTTATGTTCATCAAATTCATAGACTTGAGACGTCTGGAAGGCAATAGGTAGCCCCCCATCAGTCCTAATGAAAACAGGCCTAGTCCCCTTGTACCTAATTTTAACCATAATAACATAGCTCCAATTAGATTTAAGAACTTAGTTCCAGTCCGCGAATTAATCCCTGTGATTTAAACTTAGTACAGATGATTTCACCAGCAGTCATGAAAGCATAGTTTCTCTTCAATGCTTGCACGTTTGCTAAATCTTCTTGTGCTAAGAAAGTAGTTGGTGCTGCAACCTTGATGTACAACTCTTTCATATCTAATAATAGAATTGGTCCCATACTTGCAGTTGAACCACCGCTAGATGATGTTAATGCATCTGCCATGTGTTGTGTTGCGTAGATTGGTATACTGTCATAGTATCCCATTCTTCCATCTAAGTTCATACCGGGTTCTGATTGAACTCCGTTAGTTCCTTTTGGAGCTTGTGCTTCTAGAGCCATTCTCCATGTTGCTCCTGCACCACTGCCTTTTGTAATTAATTGTTTTAATTCAGTTAGCTGTTGGTGACCCATCAAGAAAATTAAGTCACTGTATTGTGCGCCATTTTCTATTGCATTTTGAATAGTTGCATCAAGTAAATCTAATGTCAATGCTCTTTCAGTTTCTGCTCTAGAACCTGCACTTCCTGTAAATGCTCCGTTGTTAACGTATGCATCAGACCATGAAGCTCCTGCATCTCTGTCTAAATTGTAAACGTCCATTTCATTAGAATCATAAGAAGCCAAATCTAACTGTCCGTGGTTACCTACAATCCTGTAAAGAGTTTCCATATTGTCTCCTGCTACTCCTGCTGCTGGTTGAGCCAACAACATTTTATCAATGTAAAAAGAGTGTGCTTCTGCTGCTTGCGCTCTTAAGAAAGTTGCTAATCCTTTAATTCCATCATCAGCTTCTGAAAGCAATGCTGCTTTAGTTGTAACTGTGTAAGGGCTTACAATTTCGTTGATGTCAGCTTCTACAAGTGCTAGGTCTGGTACATCTCCAGTTCCAAATCCTGCTCCTTCTGCTACACCAAGGTTAGATGCTGATGCAGTTCTTGCAGTCAGTACTCTCCAACCAGATTGTGTCCAACCTTCTTTTCTGAAAAGCTTGAATACGTCAGATTTAGTGTTTAGCTGATTAAAAACAGATGCCCCATACATTGTGTTAAAGTATGCTGCGTCTGAAGTTCCAGTACCATCTGTACGTAGTTCGTCATTTTTCTTTATGCCGTATCTTGCTGAGATATCTAAACCGCCGCGATAGTAAGCATTGACGTAATCCTCAAAACTCATTCCAGCCATTCTAGAAACCTCCTGTTATGTTTTTGTCTGCTTTCATTCTATCGATTTCCTCTAGTGATTTTGATACATTCAAGAAGTCAATTTGCTTTTGTTCTTCAGCTTTTGGAGCTGGAGCAGGTGTTGCTTTCTTTCCTGTATAAACGTTAATACCGTGTTTCTTCAAGGTTGCTAAAGATTTTTCTAAGTCTTCGATTTTTGTAGATTTCTCTTCTTCTTTCTCTTCATACATCTTTTCTTCTTCTTCTTCTTCCTCTTCTTCAGGTTCTTCTTCCTCTTCTTCCTCGTCTTCTTCGGCTTTCTCTTCGCCCATATCTTCAAGGTACGCGAGTACTTCTTTTAGCTTAGCAAGGGTGTTTTCCATGTCTTTCATTAGTGCCTCTTCCTTACCAAGTTCAACTGGCTCTTCTAATCCAGCAGCTAATTCAACTTCCTCTGTTTCAACGATTTCTTCGTCGGTAGATTTAGCATGATTGCCACCACAACTGCATTCTGTCATGTATATAGACTGAGAAAAGGGTATATAAGTAATCGAAACTTTCCGGAAACTACCTTTTCTTGTTCCAAGAAGGTTTCTTTCCCCTTCTTAATCTTTCTTTTGGTTTCCAGCCTGCATCAGACATACGCCTACGTAATTTTTGACCTGAACTATCTCGCACTCTACTTGGACTCAACTTTGGTCCGCGACCTGCGTATTTTCCGGGATTTCTCCAAAGCTCTGCGCAAAATGCCTCTGGGTCTCTTACACTTTGAAGACCTTCATAGTTTCTAAGCTTTAATGCATTCCTACGACAATCTGTCATAAATGCTCGCATAGCTCCTCGCGTCCTTCCTGTCCTTGGTGCTTTACTAATTTTATTAATACCTTTCTGAACTTTACACTTTCTAATACCTGCAATGTCCCATATGTGTTTGTCAATCTTTCCTAGTATGTCTGTTACACTACTTGTACTCCACATCTTACAAGACCAATACCTTGCCTTATGTTTAGGTCCGGGACTATTACAATTGTGTCTTGCTCTAAAGTTTCTACGTTTGTCAGGACTATCACGCTTGATGTCCATCTTAGGGTCTCCAAACTTTACTTGAACTATATTTCCTTTATCGTTTTTTACGTAAACCCCAAATTTCTTGTTCTCACTCTTTAACCGAAAAGGCTTGTTAAGATTCACTTTCCTGCCTTGATACTCAGCTTTTAACAACCTTGATTCATCATGTTCTTCTATTACTTCAAATGGAAACTCTTCTACTGCACCTACGTGTTCTTCGTAATCACCTAACATTAATACAGGACCATCTTTGTATGCCATCCAGTGATGTCCCTTTGGTGCTTTAACTTTTACAGAAGCTACTGCTTTTCCTAAAGGCACACAGTTAGGAACTTTCTTGCCTCTTAGCATCTTAGTTCCTATCATTTCATACCCTGCTTCACAAGGTTTCTTTTTTATCATGTCAAGAATGCTATCTAGTTCTTCATTCATTTTACTAAATCTTCTAGCTTGTATTGCTCGCTCTTGATTTACTGCACCTGCGCGCGTAGAATGACAACCTAATAATTTTTTATCTTTTTTAGCAAATAAACAATACTTCTTTCCCCTGCGTGCTATTATCTTTTCTAACATTCCCTCTACTTCATCTAATGTTACTTGCTTTGTCACCTTGATAGGTTCTTGTTCTTTTGCTGCCGCTACTTGTGTAACGGTAGCTTCTGGGTTAGCTGGTCTGTTGCCAACCCATGATACGGACCAAAGAGACAACTCGGAGATGTTGTTGTGGCAGACGTCTCCTTCGCAGACCTTCTCTTGTTTTTCGGCTTCCCCTCTAATAGAGGAGCCACCCTTGTCACCGTAAATCTTCATCTCTTCCCATACTCTGTCATGCATAGGAAGCTTGTTGTGTACTCCAACTCTAATCTTGACTTTACCGTCTTTAACCTTATATGCAAGAGGAAGACCCACTGGCATCTCCTCATGCTTGTATGAATAAACCCCGTATTTCATATAGAAATCCATGGACTCTTTTATTGTGTCAGTTCCTATCTTGTCGTTCTGTTTGTCGATAATAGGTGAAGAAATATATGTCTCTAAGATTCTCTCGTTATACCACTCTGGTCGATAGACCTGCCACTTAGTATTCTTAGCATCTGCCACGGCCTAAGATTAACTACGTGTATATAAACAATAATTACTTTCCGGAAGCCTGTTTTTTCATGCGATGTCCTACACGCATAACTTCACTTTCTAACTTTTTCATTCCTTTACGCCTTGCATTAGTAAAAGCAAAAGTACCTTGTGAAAATGGTTGATTAAATTCAATTTTCAATGCCATGTATTTTGCTCTATCTTGTGTACTATACATCTCTGCATTTCCTCCAGACCACTTATTAACATAAGGATTTAAATTAGTGTCATAATCGTCTGTATATGCTGGCATAGTTACATACCCTCCATACTCCATAATACCTGCCGCAGGATGTGTAGACTTAACTGTAATAAATACATTGTTACCTCGCCTTGTTACAACAGATGTAAAACTCTTTTTTAATTTACCTGTAACGCTATCAAACTTTGTAAACAACCTTTTGATACCGTCTTCCTTAATATCCTCTGCAACATTTTTACCAGCTTCCATTAATATTTTATTCCAGTTACTTTGCTTCTTCCAAAAATTAAGAGTTCTTGAAAATCCCTTACCGCCTTTAACGGTCATTGTCGTTTTCATTGATAAGACGCTACTTCTTCAACAGATGCATCACCGTACTTTTCTTTCCACTTTCTATTTACTTCCTGTGCAGCTTTCTGCCTCATTAACATCCTACTATTCTTATTGTACTGCTTCATGTACTGGTCTTTGTTATTCCAAGCCCTGTCATGCTCACATTCTTCACACAATCCATTAGACATTAATCTAACTCTGACTTCTCCTGCTAAACATTTCTTACATTGTTTCATGGTTTTAATGCGCCTACTTCTGGTTTAGCTTCATCTGGCATACTTACCTGTGGCTTGTCTGGAAGTACTAGATTTCCATCCTTATCCAATGTAGCTTCTATTCCTACCTTATTTAGTACTGTAATTATATTTGCCTTCTGTAACATATTAGCTAATGCTTGTTGCTCGTTCTTTGTATTGATATCTGCAAACTTTACTTTCCAAGTTTGAATTCCCATCAACTTCATCAATGGTTTCAAAAATCCCATCTCCAAACATTGTTGAGTTTCTAACACAGTCCTGTCAAACAAAGATATCTGCTCTCCTTCTGCATTCAACCCACCTACGCCTGCCGTACTTCCTGTTACAATTGGCATAACTCCATACGATGCGTTTATGTCGTTGTTAATGCGCTCCATGTAAGGCAAAGCCATCAACTCATCCATGTTAGGCATAACAGGCACAAACTTAGCCTGACCGCTTCCTGTACCTTCTCCCCTACTACTTATAATAGGAACAAAGTTCGGATTCCTTCGAGTTTCCTCTGCAATGTATTCTCCAAGCCTATTCAATGATTCTTCATCATGGCCGGGAATATCCAAGAAACCCTTAGGTGGCCTCTCTAGTTTGTAAATCTTGTTTTGGAAGTTCTCAATGGCGAGCGCTGTTTCGATTTTCTTAGAAAGACCTATAATCGGCGACTGTCCATATAATCTGGCATTCGCACTGTATTTATTGAAATGAATTATCTCATCCCTTGCAAAAGGAATCTTGTCTTCATCCTGACCCATGTCATAAAAATATGCCATAGGTTCTGCTTCAAACCCACCTTCTCCTAATTCTCCTTTCTCTAAAGGCTGTCTGGTTATTATATCAAAATATTCATCGTTTTTAAACTTACCATATTCGTCAACTGCAAATCTCATTTGCTTTGCATCCTCTACCCAAAGCTCCTTGACTATCTTACCATCTGTTCCCTGAATCCTATCGTAAACAATACTTACCCAACAATCGTCAAATACTTCTACTTGTCGTATCATTGCTTTAAAAAATTCCGATGCCGTAATATCTGCATTGCCACCAGTAGGGTCGCGTAGCAATTTTTCTAACATCTTTCTTTCTTCTTTATCACCTGCATCTCCAACAGCGTGGTATTCCCATCCCTTCGCCACGGATTGAGAAGCTATTCGAGTGATTACGGTTCTGAGATGCGAATACCTGTCAGCTAATTGTTCTAAATAATTCTGGTCTACTGGAGGAAGTATATCTGCCTTAAACGCACGATTAGTTCCTGCCGTACCATACGCAGGAGTTCTTGCATCTTTTGCTATAGATGCTGTATTTCTCTCTATCAATTCCTCTAAAGCGGAACGCTTCCGTACTGGCTTTCGCCCTAAAAGTCTATCGTACCATGCCAAGTTGTATCGCCTCCAATGTTGTATTTATCTTATTAAGCCTTTCCTTTTTCTGTATAACATCTAAACTTTTCTTAAGTCTTTTACTCCAACTGTGACCTGCATTGCCACCCATCATCTTCCACATTATCAAACCCTTACTTGGGTTTTTTTTATTATTAAAATTCTCAGCAGGAGGGTCTACCTTCTCATGCCTTCTGTAATATGTATCAATCTTAACTGCCGTTTTATATCCTACATCCTTTTGATATCTTAACTTACGATTTATCGCCTTTGTAACCTTTCCACCACCATAACCATGCATTGCTCTTAAATCTCTACCTTGTAAAGCTTCTTTCTTAACTCCTCTAGGAATCTTGTACCTATCTCGCTTATCGCCCATGATACTCCCGAACATACCTTCTAAGGACTGGTTCCACTAGGACGCCCGTGGGAACATTCTCCGCCTTAGCAATCTCTTTAAGGCTCTCTTTGGTAGCGCTGCTAATTCCATAAATTTCCAACCTCGTTCGCTTTTTCATAGTCTGGTTGGATGTCTCGTATGTGCTTGATGTATATAACCTTTTCTATATGTAATCCCAACTAACATAAGCCAATCCCTTTTTGTTCATACCTTTTATAGCTAACTCACACATCCATAACGCCATAACCGAATCAGGAGTATGTCCCTCTAATCTTCCATTCTTTCCATAAACTAACCTAGCCAATCCATCCGTCAATTTTCTAGGTCCCGGCCTACTTGCTTCCCTTATTTCTTTCTGCCATGGAACCGAGTATCTTTCTTTCTCAAACTCCAAGGCCAACCCCGGTATGCCCACGTCATGTGAGTGCTTTTCTCTTCCCGTGTTGTGACCTTCAACAGGAAGACCCGCCAAGTCACTCGCACTATGTACAACCAATCTCTGATACCCATTCGATTCTATCATTATCGTATCTGGATTAAAACGTTTTGCTAATTCTCTGATTTTCAACACCTGTGTCTCTAGCCAACCACTTCCCTGTGCCATTACCTTGCCTGTCCAACTATACAATATCCTACGATGCTCCGTACGCTTATTATAAGCCACAAGACAGTAGCTTGTCTCGTCGTTTTGACTGTTCATACCCACAGCTAAGTCAACGCCCATTACGACGCTTATATCGTCATCGTACTCTGACAACCCCATATCCAATTTGTCGTCCAAACATCGCTGAAGCACCTCATAAGGAATAACTGCACTCTCTGGGTCCAAAGGATTTAGCATATACTCAGACTCAAACGCCCTACTTCCCATTGTCTCCTTTTCCGTATCTAATCTTTCCTGATTCCAATACTCTGGCCAACGCGGACTTCCATCCTCCAACAACGCAGGATGTCTTACTACATTCCACTCCTTGTTGTGAGTTACCCAATCTGTAATGTCTCCTACTCTTTTCTGAGTTCCTACCAATAACATCTTAGAATCTGGTAACCTCATCGGCATTACAACTCTCTGAACGTAATGAATAACCTTCTCATCAGTCAAATTTGGAAACTCCTGAAGTACATCGTCCAAAATAATCATATGAACGTGAGGTCCTTCCAATGCCTTACCAATACTTGCAGCAGCTACCCTACTTCCATTATTGAACCTTTTTGCACTTTTGCGTATTGTCACCTTCCTATCATCTGCCTTCTGTAAAAACGCACTGAGACGCCAAGACCTCTTACACAATTCCTCAAACTGCTCCAACTTGTCCCAAGCCTGTTCCAATGTCGCAGAAATATACAAAGCCCTGAAGTTTGGCTGCTTGTGCATATAATATGCCAGCACACACAAACCCCATGTCGTCTTCAAGTGACCACGTGCACAAATTATTGATGCAAATTCTCCCTTGTTAAAGTTTTCCTCCCACTGATTGTGCATATCTCCCAAAGGAACATAAGTTCCCGGCTCTTGGTCCATATAATCTCGCATCACCTCATCTATAAACTCATTCAAACTCAGTGGCTGCTCGTTCATTATCTCCAAAGCACCTGCGATTGCCTGAGTTATGTGTTTGCTATGGTCCATTACTTGTGTTTACGGACAGTTACAACTATGTCTTTAACATCTTTGTCATGAATTATAAGTTGTTCGTGTATATAATGCAAATCACTTGTCTCCTCAATAACCTTACCATCCTTAATCAGTCTAATGATGGTAACCACCTCTCTCCGTCAAACGTACTTACTGTAAAATATCCGCGGAAATCAAACCGAGGTATCAAATAACATCGACTTACTTTTTTTCCTGTCTTCTCATCAGGCTCACCAGCAGATACTGTCTTGAATTTGTTGTCCTTTATTAATTTTTTTAACTTGTCCATGCGAATTATCCATAAATGATTCTCACTTAAGTTAGGAAAGTAATATGCAAACCAATCTGACAAAGTTGTCTTAATCCCACTGTCCTTACCACGACACTTGTACTCTATTGCCATGTTACCAGTACCACCCTTATCCCAATCCTTTTCAAACATATCTGTCTTTACTTCAAAAAATACGGGCTTCTGACGGTTGTTTTGAAACATTATGTCAAACGCTGCCGTGTTACCATATGTAATAAACTTCTTGTGCCATTCCGCCTCTACAAAATGTCGAACCGCACGTTCACCCATCTGACCATCCTCCAAATCATCCTCAAAGTTGTTGTTCATAGTAATAACTCCTTTGTAAACTTCTGATTAGCATTAACAACTCTTATCTCCAACGGATACATATGCTGCTTCTTCAAAATAGAATCGCTGCCTTCTGTATTTACAACTTCATAAACAATGCCAGAATCAGCATCTATAACATCCGCACGCAAACCACTCGGCTCAAACACAGCCTCTGTATAAAACTCATGGCCCCATTCTTTTAATTGCTTGCAAATCGAAAACTTCATGTCTATATGTGCCTTTGTCTCATTCCTACTCCATCGCATAGCATTACGATTTCTATTACTAGTCCTCAACAAACGAGAAACCTTGTTGCGCTGCTCCTGAACTGCATACCTATTCATCGATATATCTCCTGCAAGCCTTGCAATTTACTTCATAATCCTTGTCAGTCGCCATTACATTCATCAAACCTGTCGTATTATCAACATAACGACCACACATCGTCCAAAATGACTCGCCCCTGTACTTATGGACAACCTTGTCCCTATAATCGTCTTTAACCACGGTTACCTATCATCTCTCCCATTATCGGAGTGTATATGCTCTCATGCTTGCATTCATAACAATCTACCATAGGACGACCCTCTTTTTTCTCACTAAACACAAAATGCTCCTTAGTCAAGTGACGATGCTCCTCTTCCCAACGATTTCCACATAAAAAACAATCAAACCGCCATTTCATTTCAATAACTCCAAACACTTCTTGCAATTAACGTGCTTCAAATTTCTTGCTTTCATCTTCTCATACTCCTGAAACGTAGTCTCATGACCACACATCGTCATATGAGCTACCTCACTAGCAACATGACGCCTTCTCATAGCTTCTTCCTCAACTGGTCACGGTACGCATTAACCCCCAACCAAAATCCAGATATGAAAAACACCACTATCAAAAACAACGCCAACAAATTACTCATTGCGACACTCCTGACAAAATCCACCATACTCTTCTACATCCACAGGAGTTACTACCATTCCACAAGCCTTACACCTCCACATTCTCTGGCTCCCGCTGTATGTCTTCTATCATATTCTTGCAAAGTATACTTACCATACCCAACGCCGTTGTGTACGCCTTAAGCTCTTTTTTCTTGTAACCCATCGGATTATCATCTACAAACTTCTGGATATGCATCATCATCTCATGCAAAACAACCGTCCAAACATCCACACTCGTCGCATCACTCATTGGTCTATCCTTCCTTCCATCCAACCAAGGAAATCATCGCAAGCATCAAAAAAACCCTGCATATACACCTTCAAGTTGTCTGCATTCACTTGCAAATGCTTGTCCCTGTACTCCTGAGTGTTTTGCATCTTCTTCAAACAATATGCCCGTATATCCATATATCGTATCGTACGCTTCAAATCTGCCTCAGTAAAAGTATGATTGCGCTTTCCTGCAACATGACCTGCACTCAATCCATTACGCTTAGCCATCTAAATCACCCCGTAGTAATGCAATGTATGTCCTCAAAAAATGCTGCTTCTTTGCACGACTTATATCTGTCTCCTCCAAAGCACTCTGTATGCACTCGTTAATGTGCGCAACCAACTCGTCCTTCTCCTTCTGCACATCACCCATGCTGTTCAACATCTCCGTCATCTTAGCAAACTCATGCCCGCGTATCTCCGCATCACCCTGCCGTAGGCGGCCCAAAAATTCCTGCCTCACTTCCTCAACCTCAGCCATACGTGCGCCAACATCCTTCACTACCGTGCGCTTAACCTCCTCTGCCAAATCATGCTCAACCTCTGTAAGCTGCTCTTTCCAACCCATCTTAGCACTCCACTTCTGAACAGTTCGCATACTCAAACCCCAATCATACCGCTTGTTTAACTCCTCTGCAATTGCCCGATAACTCATTCCATTCAAATACATACCAAAAGCCTCCTGCTTATCCGCTAGGCTATATGTACTAGGCCTACCGACTTTTCCCTTTCCTTCGCTCATACACTTCCCTTATTTCTAAATATATCGCTCGTTGCCATTCTTCGCTCGACTCTACGCTCGGCATCCAATACCTCCTCAACTACCTTCTCCTGAGCATCATAAGTCTCATTAGCTACTACATCATTAAACTCATTATCCATGTGTATCCTGCCATCTCCACCATCATCCTCCGGTTCCTGTATGTTCTTATGCCTCTCTACATGCATAAACAAAGCATCCCATACCTCATCCGCCATCGAAGAACCCTCTGTGTCTACTATACCCCACATGTCCTCCATGACTTTTTTCCTTAACCTATCTCGACCTACTGATATCAAATATCGCTTAGGACGTTCCTTAGTCTTTGACCATACCATGTATATACATCATATACACCTCTATATATACTTATGGTAAACGACCTTCTTTTGCCATATCTACTAACATAACCTGACGCAATGCATCAACACTCGATTCTGTAAAACTACTCTCTATCTTATGAAATGCCCAAGCCATCCGCATAAACTCCTCAAAATCCATCGTACCACCATCCTCTACATAAACATCATGCGCTTGCTTTACCTTAGCCTCAAAAAAAGGTGTTGGCTTATTTATTATTGCACTTACGCCCATAAACCCTCGACAATCTAAGACTATATATACTTTTGGTAGAAAATTATAAAAAATTTAGAGATTACCTACCCATAGGGCAAATCGACACCCCCAACCACATAAGTGGCGGGGATGCCTTGCCTGAGCTTAGACTTTTTTGGCTGCTTCAAATCCTTCAATATATGCATTAATTAAATAATACATTTCTTTTTTAGGATGATAAAAACCGTTTCCAACTGGAACGGATTTTATACAGTGATTCTCATCAATTATTTCTAATCTCCAACCGCCATAAGCGGAGCCAATATTGTACTCATTGTCTGGGTCCATTTTGTTAAGGTAATCTTCAAGATTATTTAACATCTCTTTGGACACTCTAAACATTGTGTACTTATTCATATGAATCACTCCAAGAGTCCATTTCAAGGAACTTTAACAGGGTTGGGTTTGTCTCTATATCGTATCTTTCAATCATGCCATTAATGACGCTTTGAAAGTCCTCTATTTTGATTTCACCTTCCCAGTCCCAAGTTGTGCTTATTGCATCTATCCATTGGTCCTCATCCAGATAGCCAAACATATGGACAATTAAGTTCCACATTGACTCTGAAATATTGCCTATTGGAGTTTCAAAAATTCGGTCTAAGCTGCTCATTTCAACATCCACCCTTTTGGTCCGTATGATTTCATAACTGGACAGTACCCGTTTTTGAACTCTTCCGCTAAGATTTCGCATTCCCTCAAAAGCTGAGGAAAGTCTATCCTATGAAATCGCTGTTTACGGGCCTTTACAGCCTGTTTAGTGGCTCGAAAAGGGTTTCGTTGAATGTTTGCCCATGATGGACTTTTTTCTAGCTTACTGTTCACTTTTTTTGTTAACATGTTTTTCACTCTTTTTTTTATAATTTCTATACCGCGTCTTTCAAGGCGGGAGGCGTATTTCGATGGCGCTTCTTCGCGGGGATGCCGTTTGGTTGTAATCACGGACCGCTGTGCTTTTTGCCATCACACAAAACAGGCAAAATTTGACTACCTGCATTTTACGAGATACTAGATAGTATATATAGATTAGAAGGCCTATTTGTGCTTAAATGCATTTTCTGGGGAGCGTTTTTGATTCTCGTTTGACCTTTTTTTAATAGAGCCATAACTTATATATACACTAGCCGCTGGGAGCCTGAGGCTAGGCCTCAACCCCTGATTTGCAAAATGAGGAACTACTCATTATTGAGTAGCAACTCGGTTTTGGGTAGGCTACCCACTTTTGGGTACTTACTCAAATCTGGGTAGGGGATAGATAGATATTTAACCCTTAGCACTACTCAAAAAATAGTACCGCCCATAGGTATATATACCCTCTTGTACTGGGCCTGACGGTCCCCAGTCCTGACCCTGACAAATAATATTGTCACTACATAGAGATTAGCATCATTGGAACATAAAATATTCCTCCGCCATCCTACGCATATGCGCGAGGGACTAGAACGACTATAAGCGTATGAATAGATACCTAATTGACTAGGGGGGGAGGAAAGTAAAAGTAAAACCTCCCCTTTAATCCTAATCCTTGTTCTTGACCTCCAACATAGTATGTTTAGCACTTAGATAACTCAATCCTTTATTGATTACCTTCCATGCTTCCCATAGTTGCTTTTCTGTGTCTAATCTATCTGATAAGTCTATTATTGTTTCTTTTATTCTTGTCGCGTTTATTTCTTCCATGGTTTACCTCCGACATATGTACTTAGTGGACAATCGCCTTTAGCTATTGATTCTGGGCCATATACACTACCAAACTCAGTCAGGTATACTGCTACCAGTTTAGAGCCTTTGTACCACCTAAAATGCGTTCCACCGTACCTGTATTCGTTCCTATCACCTATATTGACTGCTACATCATAATTATCTGTAGAAGGGTCGATAGTTCGACTCTCCTTTATGAAGTTGCCATCATCATCATAGCTTCTCATTCTGAAAGGGTACTTTGCTTTTATTTCACTTGTCGCCATTTAATTGAACCCCCATCCCCAATCTTCATAATATTCTTCATTATCAAGAAGACGATTGTAATTCTCTTCAGCCCTGTTGTAGGAACAATCCATACAATCGCAGTGCTTTTCATTGCCTGTACAATCCATTTAAATCACCTCACAATCATGACCAAAAGACCATTCTTCTACATCCAAATTATTGAACATATCAAAGACCCTGTTACACTCCGGACAGACCATTTTAAGCATTTATTCGACCCTCCTTCCATCATCATCAAAATCAAATTGCTCTTCACCTGTGACTCCATTTACAATACGGGCCACATAGAAACCTTTACCGACATATTTGAAATGACAATCATGACAGTGATGGAAATCAATCTTTCCATATGAATCCCATGCAATTGCACAGTCATTGGTACAACCGTCAACTTTGCACATAGGGGCATACTTTTTTAGAATCTCAACATTGCTTTTTGTTTGAATGTATAAATCCGTTTCGTCTATTTTTAGTTCGCTCATATTTTTCTCATACAGTAGGAGTATATAACAGTTACGGTCTAATTGTTTCTCCTCTATAGCTCCTCTATATCTTCAGTGTATATAGATGCGTTAGTTAGGAAATAATCAAAGGCCGAATCCTCTGCCTCATCCTCACTCTTTGCCTCTACATCTACATACTCTTCTTCAAACTTGACATATACTCTATATTTCTTTTTCTTGTCGCTCATTCTTCTTCCTCCATTTCTGCATTTGATGTGAATTTCACATACTTCAAATTGTACTCTGATTGTGTCAATATTTTGACTGGACAAATTAGTCTATATCCACCATCATTGGTAGGTATCCAAACCAACTCCTTTCCATAACAATCACAATCATCATCATGACATCTAAACCTGTAATC
>Ga0208159_1000575_pt1 | contig 14543 bp, 24 predicted proteins | sample 9_EtaG_FD_184082 | JGI IMG/M metagenome (GOLD analysis project Ga0208159, IMG submission 184082) | Marine viral communities from the Subarctic Pacific Ocean - 9_ETSP_OMZ_AT15188 metaG (SPAdes) (version 2) | ecosystem: Environmental > Aquatic > Marine > Oceanic | place: Pacific Ocean | collected... | reverse complement strand
AACACTTGAAGATTTTATGGTAAATGTTACTGTATGTAAAAAAGATTTCTTAAACACATGGCAAGCTGCAGAAGTTGGTTTAGGTGGTTTAGGTAGAGAGTTACCAAAATCTTTTGCAGATTTTATTATAGGACATTTTTCGGCTAAAGTAGCACAAAGAATTGAAACTAATATATGGGCAGGAGTAAATGGTACAGCAGGACAATTTGATGGATTCAAAGCACTACTTGCTGCAGATAGTGATGTAGTAGATGTAGTTGCTACAGATGTAAATAGTGGTAATGTTATTACAGAATTAGGTAAAGTTGCTGATGCAATTCCTAGTGCTGTATATGGACAAGAAGATACTACTATATGGGTAGCAACAAATGTTTACAGAAGCTATATTAGAGCATTAGGTGGCTTTGGTGCTTCAGGATTAGGTGCAGCAGGTTTTGAGGATAGAGGTAACAACCAAATCATTACACCTGCATACTTTGATGGTATCAAAATTTCACATGCACAAGGTTTAGGAGCAAACGAAATGGTTGCAGGACAAAAAAGTAACTTTTTCTTTGGTACTTCTTTACTAAATGACTTGAATGAAGTTAAAGTAATTGACATGAGTGATATAGATGGTTCACAAAATGTAAGATTTGTAATGAGATTTCAAGCAGGTGTTCAATTTGGTGTAGGTTCTGATTGCGTTCAGTACACATAGAATACTAATTAACGAATGATAAAAGGGTAGTTAGGTTTATACTTAACTGCCTGATTATCAATAACTTATAATAAAAAAAAATTTTAGGAATTATGGCATGTAATTTAACAAGGGGTAGAAAAGAACCATGTAAGGATGTAGTTGGTGGTATTAAAGGTGTGTACTTTTTTGATTTTGGTTCAATAACAACAACTTTTGATAGCACAGATACAGATGTAATAGATAGTTTAGGAGATGTTACTTGCTTTAACTATGAAGTAAAGGGTAACAGTAGTTTTGAACAAACTATAACAAGTTCTAGAGAAAATGGTACAACTTTTTTCGAGCAAACACTAAATCTTACACTAAAGAAACTAACAGTACAAGACCATAAAGAATTAAAATTATTATCTTATGGTAGACCTCATGTGGTTATTGAAGATTATAATGGTAATGCCTTTATGATGGGGTTAGAACATGGTGCAGATGTTTCAGGTGGTACAATAGTTACTGGTGCAGCTATGGGTGATTTAAGTGGTTATACACTTACACTATCAGCACAAGAACTAAAACCTGCTAACTTTTTAGAAGGTGCAACTTCAGCAGATCCATTTGCAGGACAAACAGGTACAGTAACAGTAACAGAAGGCACAAACAGTTAGAATTTGATTTTTTTGTTTTATGGAAGGGTGGCAATAGCTGCCCTTTTTTTTATTTAACAAAATAGAAGTACTTTTATTGTATATATATGATAGTTTTACAAAGTTCAGGTAGTAGCCAAACATTTAGTTTTATTCCAAGAACATACACTTCAGGAAACACTTATACAATTAAGATAAACAACGAAAGCACAAACAAAGAAGTGTTTAGCCAAACATCTACAAGTTTTACAGAAGTAGATTACTATTACCAGTACAGCAATACTTTTACTTTAGTAGAAGATACTTTTTATACTTTAGAAATTACAGAAGGTAGTACACTAATTTTTAGAGATAAAATATTTTGCACTAATCAAACAGTAGCAGATTTCACAGTAAACGAAAATCAGTACACTACCAACACAACAACTAACGAATTTGTATTTATATAAACATGGATAACATACACATAGTAAATTTATCAACCTACAACAAACCCAAAGTAGTAGAAGATAAAAGAAAAGAATGGGTAGCTTATGGTGATGACAACAATTACTACCAATATCTTATAGACCTTTTTACAAGTTCTACAACTAACAATGCAATAATAAATGGTATTAGTAATATGATTTACGGCAAGGGCTTAGATGCACTTGATAGTAGTACAAAAACTGATGAATATGCAGCACTAAGAAGTATTTTTAGTAATGAGTGTTTAAAGAAAATTGCACTTGATCTTAAACTACTTGGTGAAGCATGTTTCCAAGTTTTATACCAAAATGGTAAAGTAATAAAAGCAGAACACTTCCCAAGACAAACTTTAAGACCTGAAAAGATGAATGAAGAAGGTGATATAGAAGCATACTATTATGCACCTGATTGGGAAAAGGTAAAACAAAATACTAAACTAAAAAGAATTGCAAACTTTGGTTATGGTAATGGTAAAGAACCTGAAATTAAAGTAGTAAAAAAATATGTATCAGGGTACGATTATATATGCCCAGTAGATTATCAAGGTGCATTGGCTTACTGTGAACTAGAAAGTGAAATTTCAGATTTTCTTATAAATGATGTACAATGTAATTTTAGTGGTACTAAAGTAGTAAACTTTAACAATGGTGTGCCTGACAGAGAAAAACAACTACAAATTAAAAGTGAGGTCATGAATAAACTTACAGGTAGCAGAGGTGAAAAGGTAATTGTAGCATTTAATAACAATGCAGAAAGTAAAACTACTGTTGATGATATACCACTAGATGATGCACCTGCACACTATGAGTATTTAGCTAATGAATGTATTAGAAAAATAATTATGGGTCATAGGGTAACAAGCCCACTACTATTAGGTGTAAGGGATGGTAATAGTGGTTTAGGTAACAATGCAGATGAAATTAAAACTGCTAGTTTGTTGTTTAATAACATAACCATAAAACCTTATCAAGACCAAATAATAGAATGTATAAATCATATTTTAGCAGTTAATGAAATAAGTTTAAAACTTTACTTTAGAACCTTGCAACCTTTAGAATTTATTGATACAGATAACGCAGTAACACAAGAAGCTAAAGAAGAAGAAACTGGTGTGAAGTTAGTTAGTCAGGTAGTAGATAAAGATTTTGCTATTATAGATGATAGGTTAGCATATAGCACACCTGAAAAAGCTGAAGAAATGGCTACAAATATAGGGTGTGAAGGAATACACACACATGAATATATAGATGTGGATGGTAACACAAGGACTTGGTATATGCCTTGTGAAAAACATATAAAAGATGATCTAAAAAAATGTCCAAAAGGATTTGTTAAAGATAAAAATGGTAAATGTGTAAAGAAGAAAAGCATGTATTCAGAAGAAGAACTTGCAAAAGATGAAAGACCTTTTTTAAGTGATGATGATGGTGATGAATTATTTACACTAATAGACCAATTAGGTGAAATAGAAGATTTAGAAAACTATGAATTATTAGATACAGATACTACAGAAGATGAACCTGAAGATTTTAATGTAGAAAATTATTTAAATGGTTTAAAGTTATCAGCAAAACAAGATTCTAGCCAAGATAATGATTTATTTAAGGTTAGGTACAAGTATGTGAAAGGCACAAAAAGACAAGCAAAAGGTGAAACTAGACCATTTTGTAGAAGAATGTTAAGTACAGGTAAACTATATAGAAAAGAAGATATTGCACAAATGAGTTTTAGGGGTGTAAATAAGCAGCATGGACACAATGGGCAAAACTATTCTTTGTTCAAGTGGCAAGGTGGGGTTAATTGTCATCACATTTGGGAAAGAAGAATTTACAAAAAGAAATTAAAAAAAGATGGCACACCCTATAAAGGTAATGCACTTGCTAACACAAAGTTTGTAAATGTAAATCAAGCTGTAAAACAAGGTTTTAAACTACCCAAAAACCCCAAAGAAGTAGCACAAGCAAATATAACAAGAGGTGACAAAGGACACCACCCAAACTATAAAGGATAATGGCAGAAGCACTATTAATAACAAGAAAAGATGTAGTAAAATTTACTTCACTATCAGGTAATATAGATACAGATAAGTTTATACAGTATGTAAAAATTGCACAAGATAAACATATAGAAAACTATTTAGGTACAGATTTACTAGAAAGCATACAAGCAAAAATTGTAGCAGGTACACTTACTGGTGATTACCAAACATTAGTAAACGAATATGTAAAACCTTGCCTTATACATTGGTGTATGGTAGAACTGTTACCATTTAGTGCTTATACTATAGCAAACAAAGGTGTATTTAAACACAATAGTGAAAATGCAGAAAATGCTTCTAAAGAAGAAGTAGATTATCTTTTAGAAAAAGAAAGAAATACAGCACAATATTATACAAACAGGTTGATAGATTATTTAAGTTTTAATGCACCAAGTAAATTTCCTGAATACTACACTTCAACAAATGAAGATGTACACCCTGATAAAGATGCAAGTTTTGAAGGTTGGGTATTATGAAGTATAAAGCAAAAGAAAATAACATTAAGAAACTTACAGAGTACTTAAACAAAAAAGTATATAACAAAAACCAACAAAATTTATTGTATAAATATGGCAAACACAATAAACTGGGGTAGAATATATTGCTTTACAGAATTTGGTGATGAAGATAACACCATAGCAGAAAGCATACCGAGTTTTAGTTCACCTGAATGTTTTTTATTGCCATTAACAGGTAGTTTAATAGAAACTAAAGCATTTACTGTAGATACATTAGTACAAAGGGCTGATTCACTTACATTAACTGCTGACCAAACAGAAATAACACTATAAAAAAAATATAATATGGCGAAAAAACAAGTAGATTTAGGAACTCCAAATCAAGGTGATGGTACACCTATTAGGGATGCTTTTGGTTTTCTAAACGATAACCATACTGAATTATATTCTTTATTGGGTAATGGTACTACACTATCAGTTACAGGTGATGTAGCAATAAGTTCAGGTGCAGCAACAATACAAGCAGGTTCAGTAGAAAATTCAATGTTAGCTGACAATGCAGTAGATCACGATGAATTAGCAAATAGATTTGCAAATAGAGTAGATAAAACAGATACAGGTAACTTTACAATTGACTGTTCAGCAGGTAGTGTTTTCTTTTGTACAGGGAACATTGGAACTGCAAATATAACTATTGACAACTTAAAACAAAATCAGGTAATAGATTTAGTATTAGATGGTACATTGTCAAGTGCAGCCATTACATTAGTAGCAGGAACTGGATTGGGAACAACAGCTTTTAACAAAGTTGGCACAACAAGTATTGACCAAAGTAAAAAAAATCATATTACTTTAATATGTGCAAAGGAAGATAGTGTTGGGGGTTCAGTAGTAAATTATACAATTAATAGTTACGATACAGATACAACACCATAATTATGAAAGCAAGAATAGTAAAAGGTAAAATAATAAAGTACCCAAAGTTACCAAGTAGTTTTGGAAATACAATAGTAGGATTTGATAAGTTAGATACGAGTGTACACGAAAGTGCAGGTTTTTATGATATTATAACACCAAGTTACGATAGTAAAACCCAATACATAAGCAACCTACATACCATAGATGATTATGAAGGTGTGGATGGTGAAAAAAGAACAGTATTTATTTATGATGTAAAAACTAAAACATTTAGTGAAACACTTGCAGAACTAAAAACAAAAAAGAAAGCAGAATTAAAAAGTGCAGCTTACAATAAATTAAGTTCTACTGATTGGTATGTAACAAGAAAAGCAGAAAAAGGTACTGCAATACCTGATGCTATAGAAACAGAAAGAGATAATATAAGAAGTTCAGTAGATACAAAAGAAAGCGAGATTAAAGCACTTACTAAAAAAGTAGATGTGTTTAACTACGATACAACTTTATAATGCCAACTAACAGAAGGATATTTTCACAAGATGCAGCAGTATCAGCAGGGGATGCAGATGCAGCTCAAGGATTAGTGTTACACTTAGATGCTAACGATGAAGATAGTATAGAAAGTGGTGGTGCTAATACAGGAAATGGTAGTGGTACTTGGTTTGATATAGCCAACCACGATTTAAATGTACCTTTAATAGACAAGGGTACAGATTTAGTTTTACACCTAAATGCAAGTGATACAACTTCGTATGGTGGTAGTGGTACAACTTGGACAGATTTAAGCAGCGATGGAAACAATGGTACAATAGATGGTGCTACTTTTGGAAGCGATACAAGAGGGTATTTTACTTTTGATGGCACTAATGATGAAGTAGAAGTAGGTGCAGATACTGACCTTTCAAATAATGCAAATAATTTTTCGGCTGAGGTGTGGTTTAATGCTGATAGTGTAAGTGGCACAGAATATATATTTTATCAAAATAATGGAACGGCAGGAGCTGACCATCAATTTATTATATGGAGAAGCAGCTCTAATGTTTTTATTTACGTTTACGGAAGTTCAGTTACAACTTTAGAAAGTTTAGGTGGATTTACTCAAGGCGAGTGGAGTCATATAGCTTTTACTTTTGATGGCTCTAACGTAAAAGGATATGTCAATGGAACACTAAAACAAACAACAGCACGAACAGATAATGCCAATACAAGCACAGATGGAGAAATTTATCTTGGGTCTAACGGAACTACCAATTTCTTTACAGGAAAAATAGCAGTAGCAAGGTATTACAAAACAGCTTTAACAGATTCAGAAATAGCACAAAACTTTAGAGCAGATTGTTTTTTAAGTTTTAGTTCTATTTATTCCACAGATTTAGCTATACATTTAGATGCTGCTGATGATACAACAGTTTCTGCTACAACTTGGTCAGATAAAGCAAATAGTAATAATGCAACAATAGGTAGTAGTGTTGGATTTAGTTCTACATTATCTGATTACTACGATAAAGAATTAGGTAACTGGTTGGTTTTAGATGGTAGTGATGACAATATGACTATATCATCTAATAGTAGTTTCCAAAATGCTACTGCTTTTTCTGTTGAAATGTGGATAGAGCCTATTTCGATTGCAGCAGATGAAATGTTATCAACTTTATATACAAGTGGTAGTGATTTTAAATGGGATTTAAGATTTGATACAGGTGGTGTATTAAGGTGGATTGTTGGCACATCAAGTGGTGGAGGTTCTTCAAATCAAGATTTAACAACAACAGATACTTTGTCAACTGGAATTTGGCAACATATAGTTGCTACGTATGATGATTCAGCAGATACAATGAAAATCTATATAAATGGTTTAGAATCAGCTTCAGAAAGTACACCAAATCAAGGCACAAGAACAGGTGGTACAGATGACATTGATATAGGGCATAGATTAGGAAGTTTTGAAGCAAATATTAAAATAGGACAGTACAGATTATATAATAGATCTTTAAATTCAGCCCAAGTAGCACAAAACTATTTAGCTACAAAAAATGATTATCCTAATGGTATAAATGGAGATATACAAGGGGCAACATTTCAAGGTGGCTCTACTCCTTCTTATTTTGATTTTAATGGCTCTACAAATTATGTAGATGTAGCTTATACAACTTTAGGGGATAGAGATTTCACTTTAAGTATGTATATCGAATTTCACGATTTATCAGACCAAAATTATATTTGGACTAAATATTTAGGTAATCCAAGTGGACAATTTGGTACACTTGTACAAAGTCAAGCATCAAGAAGCACTATTTTATGGCAGATGTTTGATACAAGTAACGGTACACCAATTTTTTTACGTTCATTAACAGATTTATCTACAGGCACTTATTACCATTTATCATTTGTATATGTAAAAGAAACTTCTGCTACGATATATTTAAATGGTTCAGCCGATGGCACAACTTCTTATGGTACTTCAGGTCCTTTTGCACAAAATTCTGCACAAATTAGATTTGGAAGGTATCAAACTACTTCACCTTCTCACGATGGAGAAATCGGACAGATAAAAATATTTGACAAAGCATTATCAGCATCAGAAGTATTAGCTGAATACAATGCTACAAAAACACCTTATATATAATGATTACAGATTTAAGAACATATGGAATTTCAGCATTTGCATTAGTATTTAGTTCAATGCCACAAGTTAATATGTACTTACAAACTTCTGTTTTAATTTTAACAATAGTATTAGTAGTAATACAGATATACCAAAAAACAAAATGATACCTAAAAACGGAACGTTTAGATTCTTATTACATTTTTCAGGTGCATTGTTAGTATTCTTTCTTATAGTAGGCATACTGGTATATTTAACAGAATACACTATACCTGAAGAAAATGCTTCTATAGTAAACACGCTAATAGGTATGATAGCTGCAAGTGTAGCCATGATTATTTCAACTATTACAGGTAGAAACCCTGATGAACTTGAAAGTGCAAAAAAGAAAATAAGTTCACTTGAAATGAAAGTAGATATGCTTGTAAGCCAAAAAGATAGTTTAGAAAATTTAGTAATAGAAATGCAGAAAGATAGTATAGAAAAGTTATCTTTAATGAGTACAGTTTGGATAGATGATTTAAGAAAAAATGGAACTAAAAAACTTTAAACTTGAAGAATTTGATAGCCCTGACTTTAAAGGTTCAGGTAAAAATATGGATGCTGATTTTATGCAGTTACTTGACAGGGCAAGAACAGAAGCAGGAATACCATTTAAAATCAACAGTGGATATAGAACAGAAAGCCATAATGCAAAAGTGGGTGGAAAACCCAAAACAAATAGTAGTAAGGGAAGTAGCCACATGTATGGACTTGCAGCAGATATTGGCTGTACAGATTCTGTTACAAGACAAAAAATACTTACAGCACTTATTAAAGTTGGATTTACAAGAGCAGGTATTGGCCTGTCATTCGTGCATGTCGATTATGATAATTCTAAACCAAATGCAATTTGGCTTTATAGCTGAAACTGCTTTAGTAGGAAATACACATGATAAAATTACTGTTAGGTTTATTAAAAGGTGGTAACAAAGAAAAATCTAATTTAGGTTCACTTGCTTGGGAAATAAGAGAAGCTATAAAGGGTAAAGAACTTGACCCAAACGAACTAATACAAATACAAACAAAGATAAATGAAATTGAAGCAAAGCACAGAAGTGTTTTTGTTGCAGGGTGGAGGCCTTTCGTTGGTTGGGTTTGTGGTATAGCACTTGCATATAATTTTATAATTAGAGATTTATTTATATGGGCTTTACAACCTGAAGAAGTACCCCCTGCTTTACAGATGGAACACTTAATGACTGTACTAATGGGTATGTTAGGGTTAGGTGGTTTAAGAACATTTGAAAAAATCAAGGACAAAACAAGATAATGGCAAGACAGCAAATAAGCACTTATAAGGCACGAAAAAAAGTAAAACGACCAAATGTACATGCCAAGACCAAAACAAGCAAAATAAAGGGTTCTAAACACTACAGAAAGACATATAGAGGGCAGGGAAGATAACAAACTTGACTTTTTAAAAAAAAACGACTAACTTTGGTGGGCTAGTGGGAATATATGCCTAAAAGAAAATTAAGCAAAAGTAAACTTATTAAAAAACTAGATAAAATATTTAGTATATATGTAAGGTTGTTTAATGCCGATAAGAACGGAAATTGCAATTGTATTACTTGTGGTAAACAGCAACACTATAAACAACTACATGCAGGACATTTTATAAGTAGAAGACATTTATGTACAAGGTGGGATGAAAGAAATGTTAAACCTCAATGTGTGTATTGCAATACTTACCAACAGGGAAGACAATACGAGTTTAGTTTACAACTTGGTAAAAAGTTATCACAAGATTTATTAAAAAAAAGTAAAGAAGTTTGTAAGTTTGCACCAAGTGATATACATAATATGATTGACCTTTACACTTTAAAGGTTAAAAATATTACTTAATGTTTCTTATTTATAATTGTTTTAATGTGGGGGTATGAAAGTACCCCTTTTTTTTATTCACTAATTTTTTGTAACTTGGTTAATAATTTTAAAATAATAATTATGGATAAAACACAAATGTATATTATAAAACAAAGTTCCATAAAAACAGCTTTTGAATTTTATGGGCAATGCAGCAATACAGGTTGCAAATACAGTAATGCTACTACAGAAGATGCTTTTAAGTTGGCAGATCAAATAGTAGATTGGGTAATAAGTGAAGGTGTAAAAAATACTAATATAGTAGATGACCTACCTAAAGTACCTGATGAGCAAAAGAAGTGGCTTAATAGGGGTACACCTGAATATAGTGCCATGATAGAATACAGAAAACAAGGTGGTAGTGTAAAACAAATTAGAAACCAGTTTAAAGTAAGTAAAGAAATTGAAACAGAATTATCAAAAATATAAATATGTACAAAGTAGAAGGACAAATAAAACAAATAAACAGTTTGCAAAAGTTGGAAGGCGATACAGGGTTCAACCAAGTGCAAACAATGATACTAGAAACGAAGGATAAATACCCACAAGAATTACCTGTAGAATTTTGGAATAAAGCAATAGAAAGTTTAAGCCAATATAAAGTAGGTGATACTGTTACTGTAAGCATGAATGTAAATAGTAACAAGTGGAAAGATAGATTCTTTGTAAAACTAAAAGGGTTTAAAATAGAAACTGGTAATGAAGTTACCAATACAGAACAAAACCCTGATAGGAATATAGAAGTAGATTTACCATTTTAATTACAGGGGGTTTTTACCCCCTTTTTTTATGATAATAAGAGCAACTGAAATAAAAAACAAACTACTAGATATTAAGTTTGGTAGGGTTAAGGAAGGTTTAAAAATAGGTATACCTGAAATAGATGAATACATAAGGTTAAAACTAAATGGTAATACCACACTTCTTATAGGCCATGCAAACGTAGGTAAAACAAGTGTAGCAATTTACTTACTAACTGTGTGGGCTGTACTGCATAAAACTAAAACACTTATTTGGAGTTCTGAAAATACAGTAGATTCTATAGTAAGAAAAATTATAGAATTTAAAATGGGTAAACCTATAAGCATGGCAAGTGAAATAGAAATACAAACTGCACTAGGTTGGTGTGATGACTATTTTAAAATTATAGATGTAGATGAATTGTATACTTATAAAGATTTACTAGCAGAAGCAAATGCAATTAAAGATGCTTGGGATTACAATTTATGTTTGATTGATCCTTACAATAGTTTAGCTAAAGAACCCCAAGATATTAAAAGTTTAGGTGGGCATGAATATGATTACATGGTACTTACTGAATTAAGATTATTTGCAAAGAAAAGGGGTATAAGTTTGTTTTTAAATTGTCATGGTAATAGTGAAGCATTAAGAAGAACACACCCAAAAAGCCATGAATATGAAAATTTACCTGTACCTTTAGGTATGGCAAGTATAGAAGGTGGGGGTAAGTTTGGAAATAGGTTTAATGATTGCTATTGTATACATAGATATACAGGACACCCTACTGAATGGATGTACACACACCTGCATGTTTTAAAAGTTAAGGAAACAGAAACAGGTGGTAGATGTACACCATTTGAACAACCAGTAAAAATTAGAATGAAAATAAACAATGTAGGTTTTGAGTTTGCAGGACAAGATATACTACATAACAAAAAGAATATAAAACAAGTAGTGTTTTGATACATATAGTTATAACACTTTTAATATTAACAACAGCAGCCATGTACTGGAGTAATTTAGTAGATGGTAATGTGAGTATTGCACCTATTATTGGTTTGATGTTTGGCTGTTTATATTCTTACCAACAATTAGAAGAAGAAACTGAATATACTTTACAATTTTGTTTATTTATAGTTAGTATTACAGTAGAATGGAAAAGTACAAATGGATTGAAAAAGTAGCCAAGTATCATAACGACTGGATTAAAATAGTTAATAGTTTTGGTGAATATAATTATGCTGAAGATATAGTACAGCTTTCTTATTTAGCACTTATGAGGTATGCAAGTGAAAACAAAGTAATAAAAAATGGAAAAGTAAGCAGGGGTTATATGTACTTTACACTACGATCACTTTTTTACCAGTATTACAATAAAAAGAAAAAAGTAAGAAAATACAGTATTGATAATGGTGAATACAATATACAACTACCTTATGAAGATAATATAGAAGAAAACGAAGCATACGACAAAATTTGTAGTTTAGTAGATGGTGTTACAGATAACTGGCATTGGTATGATAAGAAACTATGGAAGCTATACAGCCAAACAGATATGAGTATAAGAAAACTTGCAAGTGAAACTAAAATAAGTTGGGTAAGTATATTTAATAGTTTAAAGCATTTAAAGAAAGATATAAAACATAAACTATCTGAAGATTGGGAAGATTTTAAAAATAATGATTTTGATAAAATAAAATAATGGCAAAGAAGAATTACAAAAAGTATAAAGAGAAATACGATAAAAAAAGTAAAGGTGTGGGGGATACAGTTGAAAAAATTACAACTGCAACTGGTATAAAAAAAGTAGTTAAATTTATAGCAGGGGATGATTGTGGATGTGATGAAAGAAAAGATAAACTTAACCTTCTATTTCCATATAACAAACCTGAATGCTTTACAGAAGAAGAATATAATTACATGGCAGAAAAAATAAACAATTCTACCATTACTGTAGAAGAACAAGAAAATATTTTAAAAATATACAATAGGGTATTTAAAGAAAATGTTTCTACTACTTCTTGTAGTTCTTGTTTTGTACATAATGTTTGGAATAAATTAAAAAGAATATATAAAGAATACGAATAATGGATGCACTACAATTAAGGGATAATGCCAAACAACAACTTGCAAAAATAAGAACAATAGAAACTGGCGTTGAATATTTAAACAAAGTAAAAGCTATAGAAACTTGGGCAAAAGCAGAAAAGAAAGATGCAGAACTACAAAACATTATAGCAGAACAAAAATTGAGAACACAAAGAATATTAGGTGGATTATTACAAGACAGTAATAAAGAATTAAAAGCTCGGTCACAGGGAAGTACCCAGCTTTCTGATTTTGGTATAACTAAAAATGAAAGTTCAGCATTTCAAAAAATAGCCACATTGCCACAAGAAATATTTGAACAAGAAATATCAAATGCAAAAGAAGAAAGCAGTAAAAGAATAGAACTTACTACAAGTAGAATGTTAAAAGTTGCAAAAATTTTAGAAAGAGAAAATGATATAAACAACCAAAAACAAAATATAAAAAATATAGATACTTCACATTTACTTAAAGAATATGATGTAGTTGTAATTGATCCACCATGGCATTACGATACAAAATATGATCCAAATTATGGTAGGGTAGCTTTACCATACCCAAGCATGAGTTTAGAAGAAATAAAAAATATAAAAATACCTGCTTCTAACAATAGTGTTTTGTGGTTATGGACTACACATGCTTATTTGTTTGAAAGTAAAAACATTTTAGAAAACTGGGGTTTTGAATATAAAGCTACACTTGTTTGGGATAAAGAAAAAATAGGTATGGGGCATTGGTTAAGAATGCAATGTGAATTTTGTTTACTTGGGATCAAAGGCAAACCAGTATACAACAACACAAAGTATAGGGATATAATTAAAGAAAAAGGTAGGGAACACAGTAGAAAACCTGAAATATTTTACAAAATGGTAGAAGACACTTGTGTAGGTACTAAATTAAATTATTTTAGTAGAGAAAATAGAAAAGGTTGGTTTAGTTTTGGAAATGATATAAATAAGTTTTCAAATGAGTTGGAAGGATAGAACACAAGTAAAGAAGGGTGATATAGGTGAAGAAATTATAGTTAAATACCTAGAAGAAAACAATTATAAAGTTTACCAACCTATTAGTGAGGGTTCACACCCTTTTGATGGATTTGCTTTAAAATATGGTAAATTATTTATGTTTGATGTAAAAACCAAAGCAAGAATGAATAAATGTAATTGTACAGGTTTTGATTATAAACATTATAAATTATACAAACAAAAAACTAAAGAACTTGATTTAAATTTTTATGTATATTTTGTAGATGATAAAAATGGTGATGTATACATGGCAGATATATTAAAATTAGAAAAGGTAGAAAAAACTAAAATGCAATGGTTTACAAGAAGTATAATAGGTTGGGATTTATCTTTACTTGATTTTCTTTTTAATATAGGCAAAGATAAAATACAAAAACTTACACAATTTGACACAAGAAAACATAAATACGAACCTAAATAAAAAACAATGGAAGAATATATAAATAAGAAATTAAACAATTTAGATGATTTAAGAATAGATAAAGCAATACTAAACATTTATGGTATTATAAAAAAATGGAGTGATGCAAAACCTGAACACAAAGAACTAAATATAATAAAAGAAGAACTTCAGGAATTAGGTTTACTTATTGCAAAAAAGAAAGTAGAAGAAGGTAATTTAAGGACTGCATTAAGTGATTACAGGTTAAGATTAACAAAAGCAGAAAATACAGTATAATGATTGATTGGCAGCAGTTTGTTACTGGTTATGTAATATTAAGAGTTTTAGAATATTTAATAATATATTTTTATAGATTATGAAAAAAGTAGTAGATGAAATGACTGGTTTAGTGTATGTACAAAATACAAGTAGTGAAGAAAAGGTACAATACATAAAACTAAAATCACAAATAAAAAAGATGATAAGTAAACTTGAAGAAGTTTTAGAAGATTTGAAAAACATATAGTTTGTAATTTGTTGATAAAATAGTACCTTTATAAAAAAACAATTATGATTAAGTTACTAAACAATG
>Ga0208159_1000573_pt1 | contig 14595 bp, 11 predicted proteins | sample 9_EtaG_FD_184082 | JGI IMG/M metagenome (GOLD analysis project Ga0208159, IMG submission 184082) | Marine viral communities from the Subarctic Pacific Ocean - 9_ETSP_OMZ_AT15188 metaG (SPAdes) (version 2) | ecosystem: Environmental > Aquatic > Marine > Oceanic | place: Pacific Ocean | collected... | reverse complement strand
AAGTATATTTGCTGGAAATATGGCTACTCTACCAGGCTTTGGTACTATCGCTTGTACAACTTCTTTATCTTCGTTATAAAACAGAGTTTCACCGCCTTCATTGTGATCCCACTGTGTGTTTGCATACACTAAAACAGTAGTATCGGTTTCGTATTTGCCATCATAATGAGATGTTGGACTATCTCCAGCTTTTAATTTATTACAGTACAACCTTGTCAATATAATGTCAACATTATTTTTTAATTTATCCCAAAATAATTTTTGTACTTCTAATAAAAATGGATCGTTCTTTTTAAAGTCATATGTGTCAGTTTTAAAATCATATTCTTCTGTATCTGTTTCAAATCTACTATATTCAAACTGACTAACATATTTTTCTATCTCAATCAACTTATCTTTTGATATTAAGTTATCGTAAACATTAGCTAAGTGCATCTACTAATTCCGGTATACCAAAATTGAATGCTATGTTTATTCTAGCATTATCAGTCATGTTAGCTTTGACACCATGGTTTAACCAACTTGGAAATAATAATATGTCTCCTGTTTCAATCTTCAAATGGTTGACTTCTTGTACAGCATCTTCATTAAAAAATAAATCATCAAAGTTAGCTTTGAGTGGAGTCTGCATCATTATACCAGGAGTTCCTTCTGGTACATCTATGTAATATATTCCTGATATAACTCTTTCTCTATGATCATGGTATTCTTGATATTGATATTTTTCTTGATAGTTAACCCAAAGCTCAGTCATTAACATTTTAGCTTCACCTTTCCATTGGCGTTTGTCCATGTAAGCTCTGACATATATTGCTATTGCTCTGGATATTTCTTGAAACTCTGGTCTTTTAAATAACTGGTCATCATATGCATAACTTGACCATACATGACAGTTCCATGGTAACTCACTCATGTCATCAGTTTCTTTTCTTACTTCATGACATACAGGAAGCAAATCTCTATTATATTTTTTCCAATTATCTAGTTTCCCATGGAATATAGGAACACTAAAGAGGTTCTTGAACATAATTCATTATAACACTTTTTTCAAAGTTGTCAACACTTCATCAATTTTATTTTCTATGCTTTTTACTTTATCTTCTAATTGATCTATTTTTTCAATCTTTGCATAAGTTTGTTTTCTTTTTTTATATGCATGTAACGCTTCAACATTAGTATTGAGGATAGCTTTACTATTTGGATCCCTAACTAAATCTTTTTGATCTTTAACTTGAACGTATTCTTTTGCCATTAGATTTGTAATGCAATTGCTCGCATATCTCTTATTTGTGGAACAACCACATCTGTACTACTAAGCATTACTATTTTAAGTGCAAATGTATTGAATCCAGTAAATGTAGATCCAGCTGCATTTGTATATGTAACTTCTCCACCTGTTCCTGTTTTATTAGCTGATGCAATAACATACTTATATTCAATAAAGTCATCTAATTTTTTCTCTACTGAATTTACACCTGTATTTGTACTTTGTGTCATTTCAACATAACTCTTATCATCAAAGTCATCTGAATCTAATGAGTTAAGTATTTTATAATAAACTTTAATATTTGTTTTATCTGGTTTATAAGCTGTCAGAAATACATTTAAATCTTCTGCTGTTTGATTTTCTGTTAATGTAACTCTTCTTGTAATATATCTAGCAGCAGCATCACCACCACTTGTACTTGTTTCTCCAGTTGAAACATTGTTAACTAAATTATTGATTACATAAGATGTTGATTTTTCAACATCTATAGCTGGTGAGAGATTTGGATTAACTGTTGACATAGCTGATCTTACTAGACTAGATTTCTTACCACTGTTGTTAGTTATTTCATTACTATAACTTAAAACTTTTTTGACACTAATCATTTCATTATCTTTATTAAGCTCTATCTTAGTTTCAAATGTACTATCAGTAACATTACCATTTGATGTTGCTTTAAGATCAGTTGATAAAACTGTGTCGGGTGGATTAATTACACCAAAGTTATAATGAACCACATCTTGTAAGTGATCATTAATACCATTAATAGTTGCGATAGCATTTGACTCTGCACCATTAACTCTCATACCAGAAGTAAATCTGGATCCTTGTCTATTTGTTAAAACTAATTTGACTACAGCATTAGCATTATATGATTTAACTATACCAACACCAGCAGTGTTTGCAAATGTATTAGCACTTGAAGTATTACCAAATACTAATTCACCAACTTGAAAATTTCCTTGAATACTTGAGACTGTTAAGTCATCAAACTTTTCATTTTCTTGAACCAATGTTCCAGAGTCTTCAAAAGAAGCTGCATACATATTAAAACTTAAATCTATATCTTGAGACTCAGTATAATTTAAACCATCTGCAGATAAAAATAAAGTACCTACAGCTGGTTGTTTGGCTATAATGTTTGTTGTTCCGGCATCAAACTCTCCTAGTTTTGCAACCCATACTTTATAATTTTTACTATTACCAGCTGGTGTTATAACTAAACAATACTCAACATCATTTTTTAAAAATACTGGTGATCTAAAATGAAAGGTTGTTGGTTGAGTTGCAGCATCAGCTGTAGTAAAGTCTGAATCTACAATACCAAAACTGTGAACGTGAGTAGCTAAATCTGAGCTTGGAGCTCCTGTTGAACTTGGAAACTTTGTTACAGATGAGAATGGTAATGATCTTTGTGTAGGTTTACCATTTCTCATCTCTCTTATAGATACCGTTACTGGAAGTGTTGAATCTTTTTGAGAGAAGTACAAATCAACTTTTGTCGCGAAACAACCACCAGGTCTATTAGTAACCCTAAATGATTGTGCTAAATTCATTAATGCCATATTTTTACCTTTTCTGTATTATTTATACTAATTATCTTGTTCTTCGTCAAGTACTTCTTGGCTTTTAGCCCATAACAAAGGACCATAGCTTCCATCTGTAAGATCTTTAACAAAAGTTCTTGCACTGTTTTCACCTTTAGATAATCCATGATACTTAACATATCTTTTATGTAAACCTGGATTCTCTGTTACAGTATACAATAATAAACATCCTTCTTTTCTTGCTAATTTAATTAAACCATCTATTAATAACTTTAAACATTTGTGTAATAACTTTGGAGATGCTTTTGGATCCCCAACAACCCATTCCATAAAACCAAACTTAGTACCATCACATACATATAAACCACCTGCACATATAGATGTCCCCAATGCATCTTCAACTACTAAACCTAATGGTGGTAGACATTCTTTAGGTACTTTTCCAAAATCATGTTGATCCCACCACTTGACTAAAACTTTGTAATCTAAATCTCTACTCCAAGGTCTAACCAGCATACTTTAACTCACCTTCTAAAAATTGTGCAAATGTTTGTGTATATTGACTACCAAATATTCTTTTGGCTTCATAAAAATCATGCATATTATCTAATCCATAAAACACTTCATTATATTCTTTAATATATTTTTTAATTTCCATTTCATTTGCATGTCTTCCATTATAAAAATCTACAACTAAGTTTACTCTTTCTTTTGGATTTCTATTCCAACCACTATGATAATTTGATCTAGGCTGCATAATATTTAAGGATCCATCTGTAAAGGAATGTTCTACTTTCTTACCGTTATCTTCATAAATTAAACCTGTATCTGGACCACCACTTTCTAAAGTTATATGTGCTCTCCATCCAGGTTCTAAATCATTATGTCTGCCTATTTGTGTATATGGTTTTACAACTATAATACATGCTGATGCTATATTAGGAAAACTATCTAATATAGAATATAATTTTTGATAATGTTTTGTTTGTTGAACTTTTACTCCACCATGATAATATAAAGGAAATAGTTTCCAGTTATCTCTTGTTTCAGTATAATCTACATGCGAGTTAGTTACATTGTCAATATATTCATAATCAGGAGACTCCTCAAAGTCTTTTTCAGTAAAGAATATTTTATTCTTTTGTTTCTTAAAACAATTATATATTTCTTTATAACTACTTTGTAGTTCATTTAGACATGCTTCTTGTCTACCACTTTTAGTTAACTCATTACCTAACATTTTTTTTGTATCACTATTTTATTAATATTAAATTTACTTTCTAAACAAAATTGTACTGCTTTAGAAACTTCTTTTGGATCCAATTTCTTAGCATCCATCCATAAACCTTTACTCATTTCAGTGTCAACTACATCTGGACAAACATCAAATATTTGCATAGGTTTTTCTATAATTTCTTGTTGTATTTTCTCAATATATTTAATTAATCTTTTCTTATGTTTACTATATTCTTTATAACTATCAACATTTAATGTTTTATCAAAACAAACATCTGTACCTGATGTACTTGTTAAAACAACAACCTTCTTTGGTTTATTTGAGTGATGATCAACTATATGTTTAAGAAGTTTATACTGTGAATCATAATAAAATGCATTAAGTATAATCCAATCATAAGCCCAAATATATTTTTCAAATTTAGTAGGTTCACATAAATGATAACCATTCGATCTACTAAGTCCTTTTACTTTATATCCTTTATTATTATAATAGTCATATATTGCTTTACCAATGCCTCTTGTATGACCAATAATTAATATCTTAGGCAACTTTCCTTTGCTCATATGTTTTCACCAATTGTTCTAACTTAAATGCATCATCATATTTTTTATAATATGTTTTATATGCTTCCTTACTATAACAGTTTTCATCAAAAAAGTCAAGCAATAATGTAACTCTTTTATTCTTATTATTATTCCAACCATTGTGTGGCATTTTACCAGGTTGAATAACTATTGAATTACCAGTTTTAAATATATGAGTTTCTGTTTGTGGCCATCCATTTTCATTAACAAAACAATAATCTAATCCACTATTATTACCTCCACCATCATCTATACATAACTGATATCTCCATCCACCTTCTCTATCTTTATGTGTACCTATACTTGTGTTAGGTTCTACAACCATAAATGCACAGTTCATCTTATGAGGAAACTTGTCGAGGATAGAATATAATGTTGGATATAACTTTTCGTCTTGAACTTTAGTATCCATACAACTAATTCCAATAGCATACCACTCACCTTTTACATAAGTGCCAGCACCATCAGAAAAGTCATGTTGATCTAACTTAGTTTGTTGTTTGTGATTTAAGAACTCTTGTTTAATTTGATCAAAATGCTTTTTGAATAATTCAAAACATTCTTTTTGTGTCATTTAATTTTAACATCACAGTCACCAGTACATTTAATGTGACTATGGTTAGGTAAGTCCTTGTAAGCTGTATCATTTCCATTTGTAAGTAATGAACAACCATTTACCATAATTATTGCAAGGAATGTAAGCATTCCTAAAAACCATCCTTTTACCATTTTTGCTCCTTTACTGTAGTGTACTATAAAAACCAGACTGAGTCAACTTTCCATTCAAAGAATCTATTCTAGTTTTTTCATATACTTCATTATATGATCCAAAATCAATATCTTCAAAAGGAAACTCATCTTGCATCTTAATTAACATATCTTGATGCTCTGTTTCAAAGTAATCTGTAAATGTTATACCGTTTATGTCAATTCGTTTATTTTCACAACCTAATGTGTATACTATATGTGTAGCATCATCATTTAATGGTTTACCTAGATCTGAATCTTCAACACGTTTCCATTCACCATTTTCTTTAACTGCGTGAGATCCTGCAACATAGATTCCTTGGTAATCATAAATGTTATCTGCTAAGAATGAACCTAAACCATCAACTAATCCACCATCTTTAACTCTATCACCTAATTGTAATTCTTCAATATGTTTGATAGATCCGTCTTCCATTGTAATAGGTGTTCCAGCTAAGAAACATCTTCTACAACCTCTTCTACATGAAGAAGCAGGATTAACAATTGTAGTTGAAATAAGATCATTAGATATTCTAACTCTTGCAACATCAGTAAATACAGTTCTTGTTTCTTCTATTTCTTCTTTTTCAAATATTGGTTCTCTTGTTGAAGTGATAGTTTCTTGTTCAATTTGAGATATACCTTGACCATGATATGTTGCTGAAGCTATAGTTGTATAGTCTGTTGTTGAAGCAGCACCACCATCATCTTTTAAAGTAAATGGTTTGGATCCAACTCTAAATTTTAGAGTTGCGTTATTTGGTATAATAAACTCACCACTTACTGATCCACCTGCATCTGTAACTAAGTTTCCACCCAATGATCCACCTGTTGGTTTACAATGAGCAGTAACTAATGTATCATCAAAGTATGGGAACACTCTCGTGGCTGGTCTCATACCTCTTGCTGTGAATTCTATTCTTCTTGATCTTAGATAAGGAATAATATCTACATCAACTACTCTGTTACCTAAAGTTTCTTTATTGATAAAAGGTTTTGCTTTTATCTTAATACCTGTTCTTGTTTGTCTATTTTCAACTGTTTCATTAACAAACAATGCTTTGTTTTCATAAGTATCGATTTGAGTTCTACCACCACTTAAAGCTGTAGATTCAGTATAATCACCATAATCTTCTAACATATATTCTTCTGATGTTACTGATCCAGCAACTATGTTATTCCAATCATTCCAATGAGTACCCCATGCATCTGACAATGCAACCCAGTTATCATAATTACCTTCATGATTAATAACTAGATCAGGTTTAGTAGTTGTATCAACCCAGTTATCAAAATCAGGGTTCAAATCTATCTTACCAATAAAGTCACTAAATTCTGCACTTGATATTCTAAACTCTGTTGATTTAAATGGTTGATCAACTAAGTCATTGTGATCATAATCTAACGTTGCTAACGGACCATTATCTAATCTTGTAACTGTTGTTACAGTTGCTGTTAAACCTGAAGTTGCTCCAGTAACTGTTTCTCCTACTACAAAACCTGATCCTGTTTCATTTTCAAGTAATAACAAGTCAGCATTAGCAGAAGTGTTGTATTTTAATCTACCTGTTGTTCCACTAGTTGAACCAGATACTGTTTCGTTAAATGTTATACCGGTTGTATTGGCTCCAGTAAAGTTAACTTTTAAGAAAACATCTCTTGGTTTTCTTATAACATTACTTGTTCCAACTGTATTAGCAATCATTGCAATCTCTTCAATTGCAAATGAAGGTCTTAATAATGATTGGTCTGGATCTATTGCTGCTTTGTAATCTGGATTAATTACTTCACCGACTCCATGACCGGTAAAGTTATCAACTAAGATACCATTTTTAAATCTATCCAAACCTGCTGTATCTAAAATTTGTAATTGTTGTGCATCTTTTTCTAATAATGACAAAGAAGTATAATATTCTAATCTGTTTATTCTTTCTGCTAACTGACCAATATCTCTCATAGTAAATCTTCTATTATCTACTGGTCTAATACTAACAGCTAAATCTTCTCTTTCATTCACCTTTCCTACAAAAGGTGATACAGAAGGATATGGAGGTATACTAATAAACGCTAATGTCATTACATCAGAAGCAGCCATTGGAGGTATCTTTTGATCACTAGCTATACCTGTTTTAATTGTTAATCTACCTTCTTCATCTAATATTAATCTATCTGTTCTACCAAGATATATTTGTAAATCTTTTGATATTTGTTTACCTGTTAGTGGTAAGAACTGACCATCACCAGTTGTTGTAAATGTACTTGAGTTAGCTGGGTTAGTTGGTGCAGAAGCTATTGTACTTGTTGGATTAGCAGTGTTAGCTTTGTTAGGTCTTAAATCTATACTGTTTCTTAAATTATATTCATCACCTGTTTGTGGATTAATATAAGTTGGAATCTGGAATGTTTTAATACTTGTTAATGAATTAGTACCTTTATCATCATCTACAGGATAACTATCTACACTAAAATATCCTTGACCTAATGAAGAACTGTGTTTGAAATGATCAAAGTTTACAAGTAGTTGTCCTGTTGGAGCTGTACCTGTTGACTTTAGTCTTATCTGTGCTATATCATAATGGCCAGCTTTTTGACCGCTTTCAAAGAAATAACTTGAAGTTACATCTGTTGTTCCAGTTGTATTGGCTGCAATATTATTAGAAGTTGACATATAGATTTTTCTAATTTTAAATCCATCAGTCACTCCTAATGGATATGGACCACTTGAAGTTTTATTAAAGTGAGTGTTAGGATTAATTCTTACGAATACATTTGCTGATAATGTTTTAGCAGCTTCTTTTGCATTAACTTTATTAAGTGATACTATTGCTCTTGCTGATAACGAAGTATTAAATGCTTCTTTTAAATCTAATGTTGCAGTAGTTGTTGATCCAATAACAATAGATCTTGTAGCACCTACTCCAGTTGTACCAGTCATAGACATATCAACAACTTGACCACTTTCAATTACTTTAGCTATTGCATTACCACTTGCAACATTTTGTGCTGCAGTTGGTGTTGTTACTAATGTCATAGCTGTGTTACTTGATATTGAATTAACTGTATGAATATGTGTTGGACCTAATCTTACTCTATCACCAACTTTTAGTAAATCAAATTTTGTTCCTGTACCTGTAACAGCTGTTGTTGTACTATTTGCTAATACTGTTCCTAGTTGAGTACTAAGTACTTGGTTTTTGGCTATAATAGTAAATAATTCATCTTTTTGTGATGCACTAAGTGTTCCTGTTGTTGTAAAATTGTGACTTGAGTCACCTGTTGCTATTGAAGCAGTACCATCAGTAGCTATCGTTATATCAAAACCTTTTTTAAATGTAAATAATGTTTCAACACTATTGGATCCATCTCTAATAGTTTTTATACCTTTGAATGGTAATCCATAAACTAAAGTATTAAATGTTGGTTCATTTAATACTGCACTTCCACCATAAGTTGAATTTGCATTTTCTAATACTGTATCTGCTAAGAAATTTTTACTTGATCCTGAAACTGCATTCGAAATGAATACTGATTTGACATTAGCAAATTGTTTACCTGATGAAGTTAAATTAATATTATCAATATATAATCTGAATACACCACCAGCTACATCTGTGTTTCCTTGTTCATGTTTAATTGTTCTTAATGTTGCAGTACCTAATTCGTTACCTGGAGCTGCAGTTGCATCAAAAGTTTTACTTGTATGAGCAGTTCCTGTTGCATCTCTTAAACTTAGTGTAGGTAGTTTAGTTGGGTCAAAGTTACCAGCTACTTCTTTAACTTTAACAAACTTACCATAATTAGGTGTAGTAGTTACAGATTCAAATACTTGTGTATTTGTTCCTTTGTTTACATCAATGTAAATTGTATCTAAGTTTTCATAATCATATTCAAACCCTTTGACAAAAGCATGACCACCTTCAATACCAACACTTAATATATTAGCTTGACCACCTGCTGCAGATGTTTTTAATCCTAAATTAGTTCCATCAATTAAGTTTTCTCTAATATTAAATTTAAAAGGTCTTGCTGTATAATGACCACTTTCTTTAAATGTTCTTCTTGCTAATTCTTCAGCTAAGTCAGCATATAAAGGTTGTTTGGCTTCTTCAAATTTTTGTCCTGTATCAAGACTAAACAAAGAAAAGAAATTATTAGTAGCTGGTGCATCACCAGACACATCTAATGGTATTGAAGTCAATGCTGTTGATAATTTTAATCTATTAGCACCTGGCGCTGTATAATTGTAAGCACCTTGAGCTGGATCTAATAATGTTGTATCTGTATTACTTGTTACTATAGTTTCATTTACTCTAAAACCAACTATTCTACTTGGTTGTTGAGTATATCTTCCAACCACTATACCAGCATTTGCATGTCTAATAAACTGACCTTTAGCATAAACAATAGCATCACTCAATGCAAAATAAACACCATTACCTGTTGGTGTATTTGCTGAACTTAAAACAGTTGCGTTTGTATAAGTTGAATTGGATCCACCAGCAAAAGTTAAGACTTCTCCAGCACTAAATGTCTTTGATGTTTTAGATGTTCCTGAACCTGTATACTTTAAATATAATGTATTTGTATTTGCTGCTGTTTGTGTTCCAGTCAATACGTCTATAATTTCACCAGTCACTCCAGTTGTTGCACCTGTTATAGTTTTTCCAACTAAAGTTGACATAACAATAGAATTATTACCATTGTCTTTATCTGTTATTTTAACAAAAGGAATATTTGTGTTAAATGTTTTGGCTCCACCATGAATTACTGTACCTTCAGTGAATACATGAGAACCAAATCTGCTAGTCTGTCTTTGCAACAGAGTTTGCATTTGAGTTAATTCTCTTGCTTGTACTGCTAAACCTGGACGAAATAATATTTGATGAAAATTCTTTTCTTCATTGAAATCGTCATAATATGGATCAACATTAAGATCCGTTGATATCGCTACTGTATTTGATACATCTGATGAATATGCCATAAATTATCCTAAAAACTAAATATTACCTTAAAATTCTCAATTTGATCTACCGATCTAGTTAACTTCAAAATGTTTTCTGTATATAGTACATTACCTTTATAAAAAGTCAAGTCTGAATTAGAAGCAGGGTTAATTGTTGCTGTCTTAGACGAAACCGAACCTGTTATAGTTTCATTATTCTGAAATCTTCCTGTTATATTTATCACTCTAAGCGTGCCTGCCGAATTAGCTGCATTAGTATTTGAGAAACTAACTACATTACCTGTAGCACCACTTGTACCACCTGTAATTAATTCATCAGCTCTAAAGTCTCCTGTTGCACCACTTAAAGTTAATCTTGTTGTCATATCAAAGTTACCAGTGTTAGCTGCAGCACCAGTACTTCTTTCTATTGGATCTGCTATAATACCAAAAGTTCTAATATCATTTTCTTGAGGTAATGTATTTGATTCGTTACCACTTAACTCTGTAGCTACCATTACATAACTACCGCCTAATTCTTCTCTTGCATTCTTTCCATGTCCACCTCTTGGACCAATATATGGTACTGCAGTTGCACCTGATCCAAAACTTGTGTTTGCTGATATAGTAACAGTTGCATTTGTATAATTTGTTCCTGTACTAATCATATTGATATAGTTGACAGCTGTACCTCCAGTTGTTACATTTGAGTAAGCAGCTGCACCAGTACCATCTCCTGATATTGAAACTTTAGGACTTACAATATAAGTCGAAGAAGTATTAGGAGAAGTAGAAAATGCTGTGTTGACTGTAACTGTTCTAGTCGCACCTGTATACGACGTTATTTCCCTGATTAAACCAGCACCTAGACCTCCATCAATGTATAATGTACTTCCAATATATACACTATCATTTGCACTTGCAGTAGTTGCTATTCTCATTGAAGTTGAATTTGTAACTGCTTGAAAGGATCCATTATTAGTTAGATATCCTGATCCACCTGCAGATACATCTATTACATCTATAGCTCCATCAACAGCTGCTGTTTGAACTGCAAACTGTCCTGAACTATCATCTGCTGTAATAACTTTAATTGGAATAAAAGCAGAAGTTGTAAACTTTCCTACATCAGCTGTACTAACTGTAAACATATACTTCCATTGATATCCATCTGATGTTGAAGTAATACCTGTACTTGTTCCTGTTGGTTCTACAGTTGAGTTTGCACCTTTATTATTAAACAAACATTTGTATACATTTCTATCTGAAGTAAAGACATAAAATGCACTATTATGTAATGTTGAATTTAAAGTTGTATTTGTATATTCAGCATATGGTTGATTATTAGACCAGTTTCTTCTTACTATGGCATAAGTTACATCTGTTTCTTGAATTTTTTTTGCTGCTAACATTTGTTTGTAAATGTTATAGTCTTGTTTTTGAACTGTATCTGTTGGAGTTGATGCTACTGAATCATTTGAGTAAGGACCAGTCCTACCTACAAACAAATAAAGTCTTGATGGACTTGCTTCACTGAATGACTCTTTAAATTGGTCAGCTATATGATAAGACAACCTCTTAGTCGAAGTAGCTGACATTAGATTGCTCCAGTATCTTTAACATGAACATTTCCTTTCATATTAGATGGGTGTGATGCACAAACATAAGTGTAAGAATCTCTGCCAGAAGAAACTATGTCGTGTGGTATTTGCCAATATAAAACTCCTGTATTCTTTCCTTGAGCACTTGCTCCTGTACTTATTGTACCATCAACTGCAACATGAATCAACGTATTTGAAAAATAATTTGTACCTGATGCACCACTTCTAATATAGAATGGATGCGCTCCAGCTAAACCATTTAAGTCAAAAGCAACTGTAGACTCATTTCTTACTGTTAGTTCTGGATTGTTAAATGCTGCACCACCTTTACCAAAACCCATATTAGAAACAATATAAGCTGAGGATCCATTTGCAGATATATCATATGTTACTGCTGCTCCATAGTTTGGAACTGTTGAATAACTTTTACCACTATGTACAATTGCATATACATTTGCTACTTGAGTTCTATCTGCTACTAATGTTCTTATAGCTGTATTGGTTCCTGTAAGATTAGTATTGACTAATGTTACTCTAGCAGTTTGAGTTGCAATTGCTGAATTTGTATTACCTAAAGCAGATAAAGGAGCAACGTTTGCTACTTGTACTCTATCATTAATAAGTAATCTCAAAGCAGTATTACTTCCAGTTAAGTTTGTATTAACTAAATTAATCCTTGAATTTGTATTTCCTAATGCAGCTAAACTTGCAACGTTTGCTACTTCTGCTCTTTTTGCAATTGCACTATTTGTATTAGCTAATGCAGCTAATGTAACAACATTTGCAACTTGAGCTCTTTGTGCTATTGCTGTATTTGTATTTGCTAAGGCAGCTAAAGCTGCTACATTTGCAACTTGTGCAAAAGCATTTAATCTTGAAGATATTTGTGTATTTGATTGATAAGAAGCTATAAGATAAGCATTAGAAGCTAATGTTCCTGTATTAGCAGCTATCGTTGTTCCATTTCCTAATGCATTAAATAGTTCTGTAAAATTATCATTAATTTTATCTCCACCATTACGAATACTGTCACCAGTTCCATCATTTGCTGTTGAACCTATATCGACTGTTTGTTTAGCCATTATTTACTCCTAACATATAAACCAAACCAAGCAGCGCCTGCTCCAACTATTATTGAAACTAAACCAGCTTGTTGATTTGTTGGTTCTGGTATTGACATAAACCATTGTACAACATCATAAAACATCCAAATATAAACTGTAATGAATAATCTTGGAAATAATCTCAACCTATCTAATATTTCTGTAAACTTGTCCATTTCTATTCCTTGTTCTATTTATATTAAAAAGCATCAAATGTGGTATTGCCTGAATCAAATGTAATCGAAGATGAATCAAATGATTTAGAAGCAGTTGATACTGATACATTACTTAACATTACTGTTCCTACTGATACATTACTTGATTGTGTATATTCACCAAACATTTTTGTTCCAGCTGGATGCAATAAATTATTTACAAACTGTTTATAGATTGTTAATGCTTTTTTAGATCTTATTACATAACTATAAACTTGATAAAAGAAGTTATCTTGTAATCTGTTATTCCAAGATAAGAAACCTTTTGTATCTGTATACTTACCTTCATATGATCTTAAACCTGTAATTGAAGGTAATCCTGTTGCGTTAGCTGTTGGTGTTCTTGTATTATTAACAATACTTAAATTTTCATATTTGTTAAAACTTAATCCACCATCTGTTACTGTTGTTGACCTTAATGCACCATCAACATGAGTAGCTGTTATAATAGCATTATTACCTTTGAATGTAGTTGGTTTATCTGGATCCACTAATCTTAATTCTGCAACTGCTGGATTTCTTACTGATATGGTTGGAATGTTAACATAATTGTATCCATAGCTTGTTGTATAAACACTATTGATTGTTCCTACAGTTGTATTTGTAAATGCTAATGCACTTCCAAGTTTACTATTAACATTAGCTGTTGCTAAGTTAGCACTTAATGATCTAGCATTAGCTCCAAGTCTTGCAAAAGCTGTATTTGTGTTTGAGTTTGTTGTACCACCTGTAACATTTAATGGAACATCAGCTACTGCTAATATATCATCACTATCAATTAATAAAACTTCAGTGTTACTTAAAGATGAAACATAAAAAGCTGCACCTGTTCCATTATCATCAGCTGTAATAGCAGTGATGTTATTTCCTAGTGTATAACCTTTACCACCGTGTGATACTGCAAATTGAATTGCACTAAAGTTATCTGTTTCTGCAACTGTGGCTGTACCATCTCTAGTTGATGTTGGTGTTGATAATGTTAAACTATCACCAATAACATATCCAGCACCTTTATCTTCTAAATTGATACCTGTTATAGTACCTGTAATATTATAGATTGTTGCATTAACTGTATTGCCACTATTCCTTACTAATTCTAAATCTTGAAAGTCACCACTGATACCTGACAAGAAAAGTTCTTGCACAATAAATCCTGATTCAGTTGTTCTGTTGATTCTTTCTACTTTACCAGTAGCACCACTACTTAAACCAGTAATGTTTGTTCCTAATAATGTTTCTGTATTTCCTAATGCAGGATCACCTACTCTAATACTATTTTCTTTTACATATCTACCATCTGATGCTCTTAATATACTTTCACCTGGATCATATATTTCAATCTCTTGATT
>Ga0208159_1000569_pt1 | contig 14625 bp, 20 predicted proteins | sample 9_EtaG_FD_184082 | JGI IMG/M metagenome (GOLD analysis project Ga0208159, IMG submission 184082) | Marine viral communities from the Subarctic Pacific Ocean - 9_ETSP_OMZ_AT15188 metaG (SPAdes) (version 2) | ecosystem: Environmental > Aquatic > Marine > Oceanic | place: Pacific Ocean | collected... | reverse complement strand
CTTAAACAAAGGCGATTATTGAATGAATTGGTAAAGGGTAAGTTAGGTAGTCAAATAGAATGCTATATGAAGGTATATGATGTTAGCCCTGATCCTAAGACTAATAAACCTTTAAAGCATCATCATGTCGATTGTAGCAAGGTTATCAGTAGCCCTAAGTTCGCCCTAGCTCTATCTAAGGCATTAAAGGCAAAAGAAGCATCTACAGTAGCCACAGCTAGTCGAATGAAAGAGTACGTTATCAATCAGCTTATGAAAGAATCTAAGGAGGCAGAAAGTGATAACGCTCGCATTTCTGCTCTATCTTTACTGGGTAAATCTATCGCTATGTTTAGTGACGTTGTAATAGAGGACACTAGGAAGAGCAGTAGCCAGATAATGGAAGATATAGAGAACCAGTTAGATGAGCTATTAAACAATAACCCAGAAATCCCAGAAAAACAGAAACAATTATCCGAGAAATAAATCGACCCCACCCCCCAAAATAGGATTGCGTTACCTGACATACATACATACATAGTGATTTGCTCGTTTTATGATCTATTTTTTGATACCCCCCCTATTATATATAGCAAAATGATAGCTTTTTTGCGCAAAATATATTTTTTTTCTAGAAAAAGGGGTAGGATTCCTAGTGTTTACAAAATTTTTTGCAGTTTTTTGTTGATTTTTCTGTGAAGAGTGGTAATTTGTTACAATCTAGCCAGTATTATTACTTAGTATTTCTCTATTAACTTAATATAGACTACCTAGTAAGGATTTTAAATATAGATATTAGTAATATTTAGTAGTGTTTACTTAGTATATATGCAACTGGCTAGAAATTTTATGAATAAATCCGTATTAAGAAAGATACAACAACTACCCCCTGAGTATAGAGATCAGTTCGCTAGTATGATTAGTGAACTTAGTGATGCTGTGCGTACTGAGAAAGCTCAGTCAGAGTTCATGCCCTTTGTAAAAGAGATGTGGGCGGCTTTTATACATGGGAAACACCATGAGATTATGGCTGATGCGTTTGAGAGAGTCGCTAGAGGCGATTTAAAGCGTTTAATCATCAATATGCCACCACGACATACCAAGAGTGAGTTCGCTTCTTATTTGTTACCTGCGTGGTTCTTAGGACAGTTTCCTGAAAAGAAGATAATTCAGACTGCTCACACAGCAGAACTCGCTGTAGGATTTGGTAGGAAGGTAAGAAACTTAGTAGGGAGTAAAGATTTTAAAGATATTTTCCCTGATGTCAGTTTGCAATCGGATAGCAAGGCGGCAGGTAGATGGAACACAAACAAAGGTGGCGAGTATTTCGCTATCGGTGTTGGCGGTGCAGTAACAGGTAAAGGTGCTGATCTTCTTATCATTGATGACCCCCACTCTGAACAAGAAGGCGCAAGCGCAGATATTAATGTTTTCAACCGAACATATGAGTGGTACACATCTGGTCCTCGTCAGCGTTTACAACCTGGAGGTGCTATCGTAGTTGTAATGACACGATGGCATAACAAAGACCTAACAGGTCAGGTAGTAGATGCAAGCATAAAGCGTGGCGGTGCAGATGAATGGGAAGTCATAGAACTTCCTGCAATCATGCCATCAGGGAATCCTCTTTGGGCAGAGTTCTGGAAGATGGAAGAACTTGAAGCATTAAGAGCTGAACTACCTAACAGTAAGTGGATGGCTCAGTATCAGCAAGACCCTACCTCAGAAGAAGGTGCGTTAGTTAAACGTGAGTGGTGGCAGTCTTGGGAAAGCACACACCCACCTCATTGTGAGTTTGTTATCCAAAGCTGGGATACAGCTTTTCTTAAAACACAACGTTCTGACTATTCTGCTTGCACTACATGGGGAGTTTTTTACAAAGAAGATGCACATGAGGGTTTAGTAGTACCACACTTGATACTACTGGATGCTTACAAAGAAAGACTTGAATTTCCTGATCTAAAGAAAAAAGCATTTGAAATGTATAACCAATACAAACCAGATGCTTTTATTGTAGAGGCTAAAGCGGCTGGATTACCATTGATCTTTGAGTTAAGGCAAATGGGAATACCTGTTCAAGAATACACACCGAGTCGTGGTAATGACAAGATATCAAGAGTAAATGCAGTATCAGATTTATTTGCATCAGGTGTTGTATATGCTCCTGCTACTAGATGGGCGGAAGAAGTTATCGAAGAGTTTGCTGGTTTCCCTAATATGGAACATGACGATTTAGTTGATAGCACTACGCAAGCTTTGTTAAGATTTAGGCAAGGTGGTTTTATACCCATTGATTCTGATGAGGAAGATGAGCCTTTAGAGCATAATAGAATAGCGGCATACTATTGATGAAAATATATTTAACAACGTATGAATTTGAAGGAGATCAGTTTGCTGGACCAAACATTCATGCAACTGATTGGAAAGAAGCTACTCAGATAGCAGACATTCATGGATTAACTGTTTCAGGTGTTCTTACTGATATACACAAATTCGATCAAAATATTGAAGAAGAACTTGAGAAAGTAGTAATGGAACATGAGTTCTTTCACGATATTGATACTGAAAATAGAACAATACATTAGGACTTAATATGGCTATAGAGAGAAAACCAGCTACTCCTGTAGAAGGTACAATAGAACAAGAGCAAGAAGAAGAAATCTCAATAGCAATTGAGAATCCTGAGTCTGTTGCTATAGAAACAGAAGATGGTGGTGTAATAATAGATTTTGATCCTAATGCTACAGAGATGGGTGAGTCTGATTTTAATTCTAACTTAGCAGAGTTTATAGATGACAATGATCTAAACTCTATAGGTAAAGAACTTATTGATGCCTACACAGGTGATAAAGAGAGTAGAGCTGAATGGGAAGAAACTTATACTAAAGGCTTAGATCAACTAGGTTTGAAGTTTGAAGATAGAACAGAGCCGTGGGCAGGTGCTTGTGGTGTATTCCACCCAATGATGAGTGAAGCAGTTATACGTTTTCAATCTCAGGCAATTTCTGAAATGTTTCCAGCACAAGGTCCAGTAAGGACTAAGATTGTTGGTAAAGATACTGTAGACAAAACAAGGCAAGCAGAAAGAGTACAAGATTATTTAAACTATCTTCTTACTCACGAAATGAAAGAGTACAGAACTGAAACAGAAAAGATGTTGTTCTCTCTTCCATTAGCAGGTTCTGCATTTAGAAAAGTATATTATGATCCAACACTAGGTAGACCTTGCTCTATCTTTATTCCAGCAGAAGATGTAATTGTAAACTATGGTGCTAGTGATATAGATACTTGTGAACGTGCTACTCATGTTATGAAGAAATCTTCTAATGATGTAAGAAAGATGCAGGTTAGCGGATTTTACAAAGACATTGATTTACCTTCTGGCACTAAAGAATACTCAGATATTGCTAAGAAATATGATGAGATGACAGGTGAGGTAGATACTTACAATCTAGATAATCGTCATGTATTACTTGAAATGCAAGTTGATCTTGACCTAGAAGGGTTTGAAGATAAAGATGATCAAGGAAATGAAACAGGTATAGCGTTACCTTATGTAGTAACACTAGACTTTCCTAGCGGTATTATACTTAGTATTCGTAGAAACTATTACGAAGATGATCCACAAAAAGTAAGAAGAACACACTTTGTTCACTATCAATACCTACCAGGTATAGGTTTCTATGGCTTTGGATTGATACATATGATTGGTGGTTTAGCTAAATCAGCTACCAGTTTATTAAGACAGTTAGTAGATGCAGGAACACTATCTAACTTACCAGGTGGTTTAAAGGCTAGAGGTCTTAGAATCAAAGGAGATGATACTCCTATCATGCCTGGAGAATTTAGAGATGTTGATGTACCAGGAGGTGCTATTAGAGATAATATTACCTTCCTACCTTATAAAGAACCATCAGCAACTCTTTACCAGCTACTACAAAACATAGTAGAAGAAGGCAGGCGATTTGCAAGCATATCTGATATGAAAGTATCTGACATGAATAATCAAGCTCCAGTAGGTACAACACTTGCTTTGCTTGAAAGAAACATGAAAGTACAGACAGCAGTACAAGCTAGGCTTCATGCTTCAATGCGTAAAGAATTTGATATTTTAGTTAGTATTGTTAAAGACTTTACTGATCCTGCATATCCATATGAAACAGATGAAGAAGAAACAATTAAAGCAGATGACTTTGATGACAGAGTAGATGTAATACCTGTATCTGATCCAAATGCTTCAACAATGGCGCAACGTATTATGCAATACCAAGCGGCAATGCAACTTGCTACAACAGCACCACAAATGTATAACTTGCCAGAATTGCATAGACAAATGCTAGAAGTATTAGGTATTAAAGACGTAGAAGATATAGTTCCATTAGATGATGATATTAAACCAGTTGATCCTATCAGCGCGGTATCTAATCTTATTAATGGTAAACCAGTTAAAGCGTTTATTACTCAAGACCATGATGCACATATACAGACTGTATCTTCTGCTCAACAGAATCCAGAGGTACAACAGTTGTTGCAACAGTCACCTAATGCTCAAGCGATACAAGCCGCGGCTTCTGCTTATGTAAACGAACATCTAACTATGAAGTTTAGAAAACAAGTTGAAATGGAAATGGGTATTGAGTTGCCACCAGAAGGTGAGCCAATACCTGCTGATGTTGAGAAGAGAATATCAGAGCTTGTAGCAGAAGCGGCTAAGAGGGTTACAATGACATCTCAAGCGCAAGCAGAGCAACAAAGGATACAACAGCAACAGCAAGACCCATTAATACAAGCGAAACAACAAGAGCTTGCTATTAAACAATCTGAGGTACAAAGAAAAGTTGATGAAGGTCAAGCTAGAATACTACTTGATGCGGCTAAAGCTAAAGCAAATAAAGAGCTTGAAGAAAAACGAATAGCTTCTCAAGAAGAATTAGCTGGATTAAAAGTAGGACAGCAAATTGCTAGTGATCTGCTTGCAAACGATCAATTAGATAAAAAAGCAGAACGAGAAGATTATATGAAAGGTCTTGACATTGGTATTGATATAGCAAAAGATATCAATAAGAATGAATAATGATATCGAACAGCAATCACTTTCAGTTTTCCTAAAAGGAAGATTAAGAGAAACAATGAATCAACACGCTGATCACATGGCAACAGGAGCGTGTAAAGACTTTGGCGAATATCAAAAAATGGCTGGAGTTATCGAGGGTTTAGCTCTCGCAGAAAGAGAAGTATTAGATTGGATTGAAAAGCATTTAAAACAATAAGGACTCGACCCTTAAAGTCGTGCATACAATATGACAGCAAAAGTAAAGAAAATTCCTAAAGAAGAACCACCAATGGAGCTAGATACTAAGCAACAACTTCCAGAACCTAAAGGATGGAAAGTTTTAGTAGCTATGCCCAAATCAAAAGAAAAGACTGATGGTGGTATTATCAAAGCGGCTCAAACAAGAGATTTAGAAGATACAGCTAATATAGCTGGATATGTAATGAAGCTAGGTCCAGATTGCTACAATGACGAAAGAAGATTCCCAAGTGGAGCTTGGTGCAAAGCTGGAGATTGGGTAATATTTAGAGCTTATTCTGGTACTCGCATTAAGATGTATGGGCATGAGTTCCGTTTAATTAATGATGATACTGTGGAAGCAGTTGTCGATGATCCTACAGGAGTGGTGAGAGCATGAGTGAGAGTAATCAGGAAGTAAAAGCAGACGATCTAATAGATAACATGGAAGTAGAAACTTCACAATCTAATGAAGATAAGTTCTTTGGAGTTAAGACAGTTATTGGAGAACCAAATCCAGATTTATCGGTAGAAGTTGTAGATGACAGACCAGAAGAAGATCAAAGACCTCCAAAACAAGAAACAGCAGAGCAACCAGTAGATGATGAAACTGTAGATAAAGAAATATCAGATTACAGTAAAAGAGCTGGTGATCGTATTAATAAGATTAAATACGAATATCACGAAGAGCGTAGAGCTAAAGAAGCCGCTTTAAGAGAAAGCAATGAAGCTGTAAACAGATTAAAAACTATGATGGCTGAGAATGAAAGACTTAAAGCTATGGTAGATAAGGGTGGAGAAGCTCTCAATACGCAAGCATTAAACAATGCACAATGGGCAAAACAAAATGCTCAAGCTCAGTTTAAGAAAGCTTATGATGAAGGCGATGCTGATCAAATGGCACAAGCACAAGAAACACTTGCTAAAGCTACTATGGCAGAGCAACAAGCATCTAATTATGCTCAGTCAATACAGAAGCAAGTAGTAGATAATATGCCTGTTCCTGATATTACACAGCAAAAACTTGATCCAGATATGGAAGCTTGGTCTAAAAAGAATACATGGTTTATGAACAATTCAAATGCAGATCATTCTGAAATGACAGCTTTTGCATTAGTCATAGATAAAAGATTAAGAAATCAAGGTGTTGACCCTGCAACACAAGCTAAAGAATATTATGATGCTGTTGATGTAGAAATGAAAAAACAGTATCCACAATTTTTCGGTGTAGCTTCACAAGAACCAGTAGCTCCTATAGAGCAACCAGTTCAGCATGAAGAAGCACCAAAACGACAACCATCAAACGTTGTTGCACCAGCAACTAGGTCTACTGGTAAAAAACCTAGATCAATACGACTGACTCAGACACAAGTTAGGATCGCCAAACAACTTGGTATATCGCCTGAACAGTACGCAAACCAACTCATACAGGAGAGTTAATATGTCAGATATTAATGATAATAAGTCACAAACATTGGAAAGAACATCTGATGTAGAACAACCTGCAATACAAGAGCGTGACCCTAGAGGTTTAGACAGCCGAGAAGCTGATCAAAGAATAGAAAGTTGGGATACTCCAGCAAATCTACCTAGTCCAATTCCTCAAGATGGATGGGTTTTTAGATATATTAGAACTTCTTTATTAGGTAAAGCAGATAACCCTAATGTGTCTAGAAAATTCCGTGAAGGATGGGAACCATGTAAATTGGAAGATCATCCAGAACTACAAATCCACACAATGGATTATAATTCAGATTGGGCAAAGAAAGGCAATGTAGAAATTGGTGGACAGTTATTATGCAAGATGCCAAAAAAACGTGCGGAAGCTCGTACTGACCATTTTACTAAAATGGCTCAGAACCAGATGGAATCTGTAGACAACGCATACTTTAAAGATCAAGACTCTAGAATGGCTACAAAGCAAGTCTTTGAACGCAAATCTAGAACATCATTTGGGAGTGATTCATAAGAATTACTTAACTTTTAAATTTTTTGACAGGAGATTATTATGTCAACTAGTGCAACTCCACACGGAGCAGTACCTGTTGGTTCATTAGTTTCGTGCGCATACAATGCTAAAGTTACTCATTACAAAATTAAAAATGCTTATGGCACATCAATATTTTTTGGTGATTTTGTAAAATGGGGTGACGATAACCCAAATACAACTATTCAGAAAGATACAGGCACAACTGCTTGTACTCCGATTGGTGTATTTATGGGATGCGCATATACTGACCCAGCAACAGGACAATTCACACCGAATCAATATTTTCCAGCCTCAACTGCGGCTGACGATATTGTTGCGTATGTGGCAAGCGATCCATATTTGATAATGCAAATGCAATGCGATGGCGCGGCAGACCAAGACGATCTTGGTAAAAACTGCGCAGTAGTGCAAACAGCAGGATCAACTTCTTTTGGAAGAAGTAAAAACGCAGTCGATATATCTACTGTAGCAACAACTAACACACTACCTCTTAAAATCGTTGACTTTGTTGATGGTCCAGATAGTGCTGTAGGTGATGCTTACACAGATGTATTGGTAACTTTTAACGTAGGTCATCAGTTGCTCAACGCAACAGGTATTGGCTAATAATATAGGAGAATAGTTTAATGGCTATTTCAAGAGCGCAAGAACTAAAACAGCTCCTACCAGGTCTAAATGCCTTGTTTGGAGATGAGTACACAAACTACGAAAATCAACACGAAGAAATCTACACATCTGAGAACTCTGAGAGATCATTCGAGGAAGAACTCAAATTGTCTGGATTTGGTGCGGCTCCAGTAAAAGATGAAGGTGCGGCTATCAGTTATGATACTGCTCAAGAATCTTTTGTGGCGCGTTACACCCACGAAACTATTGCAATGGGATATGCGATTACAGAAGAAGCTATGGAAGATAATCTATACGTTTCACTTTCTGCTCGTTACACTAAAGCATTAGCTCGTGCTATGTCTTACACAAAACAAGTTAAAGCGGTTTTCCCACTTAACAATGGATTCACTAACAGCTTTCAAGGCGGTGATGGTGTAAACCTATTCACAGCTTCTGGAGATGGTGTTACTGGTGGTGATGGACATCCATTAGTAAGTGGTGGTAAAAACTCTAACAGACCATCAACTGCGGCTGACTTGAATGAAACATCTTTAGAAGATGCTGTAATTCAAATTGGTGGCTGGACTGATGAAAGAGGATTGAAGATTGCGGCACGACCAAGAAAATTGATCGTACCTTCTGCTCTTCAATTTACTGCTACTCGTTTGCTAGAAAGCGAATACAGAGTCGGAACTGCTGACAATGATATCAATGCTGTTAAGAGCAATGGTGTGATTCCAGAAGGTTTCTCAGTTAACAATTACTTAACTGATACTAATGCCTTCTTTATCATTACTGATGTTCCTGATGGTATGAAACACTTTGTCCGCGCACCTATGGCTACAAGCATGGATGGTGACTTTGATACAGGTAACGTTAGATACAAAGCTAGAGAAAGATATTCATTCGGAGTATCTGATCCACTTGGTATTTGGGGATCACCTGGTAGTTCGTAAGTAACATTGAGAGTCCTAGTCACATCACTCACTATATAACTACACCTTAAGCAAAAATGTGGTTGTTGACTCAGGACTCTCTTTTTTCTAGGGATAAATCTCTTTATCGACTGCCCTAGCAGACAAGCCTAGACGATAAAGTATTACCCAATGGAGGGTATATAAAATGGCGAATACAACTTTTAAAGGACCAGTTAGGTCCGAAGGTGGTTTTGAACAGATCACTAAAAACTCAACAACAGGAGCTATCACTACAGTTTTAGATATAGACTCAAGTGGTAATCTCTCAACTACAGGTACTATTACTGGTGACAAAAATGTAGCTGATATTACAACTGCTACATACACAGTAACAGAAGCACAATCTGGTTCTATCTTTACTTTAAATAGAGCCGCAGGTGTTGTAGTAACATTACCTACAGCTTCTTCTGGCTTAAACTATCGTTTCATTATTGGAACTACATTTACAGGTACATTTAGCCTTGATGCTTCTGCGGTAACTGAAGGTTACAGCGATGCTTCTAATCTACTTATTTGGGATAAAGATGCTCCAGCTACTGTAAGTGCTAAACAATTTTATGCTGATGGTTCAGATGACGATAAGATCGTAATGGATGCAGACACTAAAGGTCGATTCATTGGTGGTGTTATTGATATTGTTGGTATATCAGCAACTAGTGGTTCATTCACTAAATGTTGGATAGCTACTGGTCAAGTATATGGCGATGGTTCTCTAGCTACTCCATTTGTATAGGAGAATGAATCATGGCTGATGCAGTAACTTCACAAACTATAATAGATGGTGAAAGAAACTGTGTTATGAAATTCACTAATGTCAGCGATGGTAGTGGCGAATCCGCAGTTGCTAAAGTAGATGTATCTGCTTTACAAGCTAACTCAGCAGGAAGTTCCTGCTCAGAAGTTAGATTAATGCGAGTTAGCCATGCCGTTGTTGGTATGTCAGTTCAAATGTTTCTTGATGCTACAGATAATGTTCTTTTAGCAGAACTAGCAGAAAGTAGTAATGGGCATATGGACTTTAGAGATTTTGGTGGATTACCAAATAACGCAGGTAGTGGTAAAACAGGTGACATTCTTTTCACTACAAAAGGGCATTCCTCTGGTGATACTTATTCTATCACTTTAGAAATGGTTAAAGTTTATTCAGACTAAGGAACGAGTATGGCTAACAAAAATTATGTTATTTCTGAAACTGGTGAGTTCCCAGCACAATACAAAGTATTACATCTAGGAGAAGATGGTATCTATAGACCTATTTTTGGTCCTGATCCTGATCTAGAAGATGCAGAACGTAAGTGTGCTGAGATGAATGGTGATCGTGCTAAAGATGATAAAGGTCATTTTGTAGCAGACGATCCTACGACACCTGATGTCAATGAAGCTTATGTTGGTGGTAAAAAACCAACTAAGAAAAAGACTAAAAAGAAAGTAGCTAAGAAAAAAGCTAAAAAGAAATAACTTTAGTCATTGTATATACTTATAGTACCCTATCTAGTAGGGTGCTTTAGGTATTTATTTATTAATTAAAAGGTATTAGATATGGCTGGCGGAATGAGCAAGAAAAAAAGAATGGGCTACATGGGTGGCGGTATGATGATGGGTTCTATGAAAAAGAAACCACCTATGAGTAAAATGTTTCGTGGTGGTGGCATGACATCAGATGCTACTCCATCATACAAAGATATGGTTCAAAAGATGTATGGTGGCGGTATGACTAAAAAAAAACTAAACTATGAGGGTGGCGGTATTACTAAGACTAAGCTTAGTGAGAAAGAATTAAAAGGTTTACAAAATGCTGGAGTTAGTAAAACTGAAATTGATGCAATGAGAGGCAAAAATCTTCCAACTGTAACAACAGTCGGAAAAAGAAGAGTTGCTACTGATCCTCTTATAGCAACAAATAAACGCAGAAAAAGAACAAAAAAGCTTCAAGCAGAATTAGATAAAAATCCACGAAATAGTATTACATTAGGAACAAAAAGAGCGGCTCGACCTCTCGATGGAGAAAGATCAAGAGGAAGAAAATATGATCGTTCAAATGCTGGAACTAAGTTTTCAGATAGTAAAAAAGATGTAAAAAACGTTATCTAATGGCTTCTAGAAGAAAAAGAGAAACCCCTATAAGAAAAACTACTAAGGGTAAAGGTGCTAATTACAGACCTACTAAGTCTGGAGCAGGTATGACAAAGAAAGGAGTTGCCGCTTATAGAAAAGCAAATCCAGGTTCTAAGTTAAAGACTGCTGTAACAGGCAAGGTTAAAAAAGGCAGTAAAGCCGCTAAACGTAGAAAGTCTTATTGTGCAAGATCATTAGGTCAATTAAAAAGAAGCTCCGCTAAAACGAGAAACGATCCTAATTCTAGGATAAGACAAGCTCGTAGGCGGTGGAAATGTTAAGGAAAATCAATGGCTACTAGCGGAACAACAGCATTTACATTAGATATAGGAGATATCCTAGAAGAAGCTTATGAGCTTTGTGGTATGGAAATGCGTACAGGATATGATTATAAATCTGCTAAGAGAGCATTAAACTTAGTATTTTTAGAATGGCAAAACAAAGGATTAAATCTTTGGACTCTGGCACAAGGAACTATTTCAGTTACTGCTGGAACTAATACCTATAGTCTAGAATCATCAGCTATAGATGTTATAGATGCTTTTATTAGAACAGATGCTGGAGATATAACAAAACAAATAGATCAAAGAATGACACGAATATCTCGTACAGAATATAACCATCAATCTAATAAGTTAACTAGATCAAAGCCTACACAGTATTTTATAGATAAAAATACTGGTACTAATTCTATTGTATTATGGGCAACACCAGATGATGCTAAAACATATACTGTTATTTATGATTATGTAAAAAGAATAGAAGATGCTGGAATAACAGGCGCATCAAATGCTGATGTTCCTGCTAGATACTTACCTTGTTTAACATATGCTTTAGCTTTTAACATTGCTTGTAAATCTCCAACAGCACAACAAAGAGTGCCAATGATTAAAATGAGATATGAAGAGCTTTGGAAAGATGTTAGTGAGGCTGATAGAGAAAGATCAAATGTAAAATTTGTTCCTGACCTTTCTTACATGAACTAACATGGCATATGCTATAGGAAAACGAGCTTTAGGAAGTTGCGATAGATGTGGTTTTACTTATAAACTAAATGAATTACGTTATGAAATATTTGATAGTAGAAGAAATGGTTTAAGAGTATGCAATGACTGTCTTGATAAAGATCAGCCACAATTAAAACTTGGTGAAGTAAAAACTAATGATCCACAAGCATTATTTAATCCAAGACCAGATATAGGAAAATCAGAGTCTACAAGATATTCTGCTTTTAATCCTATAGGTGGTGGTGTTACACAGTTTGGATCAAGCACAATGAATTTAAAAATAACTGGTGAGATCGGTAAATTAGAAGTGAGTACAAGCTAATGGCATGGACATTTACAACTTTAAAAAGTGCAATACAAGATTATACCAACAATACTGAAAGTACATTTGTTAGCAATCTTGATGAATTTATTGTAGTTACAGAGGATAGAATACAAAAACTTGTAGAGCTTCCTATATTCAAAAAAAATGTAACTGCATCTCTAACTTCTGGCAATCAATATTTAACCATGCCATCAGATTTTTTAGCACCATATTCATTAGCTGTAGATAATAGTGGTTATGAATATCTTAATTTTAAAGATGTAACATTTATAAGATCATCTTATCCAGTAGCAACTACAACAGGTGTTCCTAAATATTATGCTATATATGATGAAAATAGTTTTATAGTAGCACCTACACCTAGTTCTTCTTTTGGTGTAGAGTTAAATTATTCTTATAAACCTACATCAATTACTACTGCAAGTAGCGGTACTAGCTGGTTAGGAACAAACGCTACTGATTGTTTACTATATGGATGTTTAGTAGAAGCTTATACTTTTATGAAAGGAGAAGCTGATATAATTGCAAACTATGATAAAAGATTTATGCAAGGTATTGATAGGCTTAAAGTTTTAGGCGAAGGTAAGAACACTAAAGACGAAGATAGAACAGGACCACCAAGAAAAGTAGTTAACTAATGCTTCAAAAACCATTGGAAGAGTTGGAAGGTAAAAGTATTGCCCTAGTTGCGATGGGTCAAAGTCAAATAGACTTTCATCTATCTCAAGTACATAGTTATAAGTTTGATGAAGTATGGGCAGTAAACGCAATGATTGGTGTGTTAAAACAAGTAGATAGAGCTTTTATCCTTGATCCAATGAGTAGATTTTTAGATACAGAAGATGCAGGCAATATGACATCAATGATGAGAGATATGTTGCCTAAAGTTAATTATCCAATATATTCTTGTGATATTGACAGTAGAGTTCCTGCTGTTCAGGAATATCCACTAGAACAAATTGCAAACTATGCAGGTAGTGCATATTTCAATAATACAATAGCTTATGCAATAGCTTTTGCTATATGGTCCAAAGTAGATCGATTATCAATATTTGGAGTCGATTTTACTTATAAATCAAATATGCACTTTGCAGAAGCAGGAAGAGGATGTGTAGAGTTTTGGATAGCAAATTGTATAAATAGAGGTATAAAGGTAGCAGTAGCACCTAGATCATCTCTTTTAGATACAGATGTTGAGCTAACACAAAAACTATATGGATATCATAGATTAGATGATCCTGTAGTTACATATCAAGATGAATCAGGTATAAAGGCTTGCAAATGGTCGCAAGTCGAAAAAGAAGAAAAAAAACCTGTAGGCATGATAGGCAGAGAAGATATAGAATTAGAGCCTGTCGAACCAGAAAAATACTAACTGGAGAGTTTGGTGAACACAGATAAATTTGAGATATCAATAGGTGATTTAGGAGTAAAAACAACTAACCACAGAGGACACTCTGTAGAAGAAGTTGCAGATATGGCTGTTGGAAGGCTTGTTTCTATAAGTGATACAGCACCAGATCAAATCAAAGCACAGGCACACGCTTTTAAAAATCAATGCCACACAGTAATTACCTATTACATGAATGAAGCTATCAAGAATCATATGTGTACCATAGGTAATCAATTAGAAAAACAAGGTCATACAGACCTAGCCAATATCATTAGGAGATTATAATTATGGCTATCACCCAAGCTATGTGTACCTCATTTAAGAAAGAGCTTCTTGAGGGTGTTCACAATTTTAAAAACTCAGGCGGTAATACATTTCGTTTAGCTTTATATGACAGTTCAGCAACAATGTCAGCCGCAACAACAGCTTACACTACTTCAGATGAAGTAAGTGGAACTAACTATACAGCTAAAGGTAACGCACTAACTCGTGTTGACCCTTCAACATCAGGAACTACTGCTTTCACAGACTTTGCTGATCTAACTTTTGGAACAGCTACAGTAACAGCGAGAGGTTGCATGATATACAATGACTCAGCTTCTGGCGATCCAGCAGTAGCAGTTTTTGACTTTGGCGGAAATAAAACCTCTACAGCAGGTAGTTTTACAATTACATTTCCAGCCGCAGATGCCTCTAACGCAGTAATAAGAATAGCGTAAGAAATGTCAACTGAGGGTTGGAGTCGGGGTACATGGGGGGAAGGTCCGTGGGGTCTACCATCTCAACAGAATATATCTTTTTCTATTACAGGTTTAGGAAGCGCAGGTGCTGTAGGTACTTGTGTTGCTTCAATACCTAAATCAGTAGATGTAACAGGATTTTCTGCAACAGGCAGTATAGGCTCTATAGCATCAGTTGTTGGTAATTCTAATGTTACTGA
>Ga0208159_1000566_pt1 | contig 14634 bp, 8 predicted proteins | sample 9_EtaG_FD_184082 | JGI IMG/M metagenome (GOLD analysis project Ga0208159, IMG submission 184082) | Marine viral communities from the Subarctic Pacific Ocean - 9_ETSP_OMZ_AT15188 metaG (SPAdes) (version 2) | ecosystem: Environmental > Aquatic > Marine > Oceanic | place: Pacific Ocean | collected... | reverse complement strand
GAATAACCATTTACCTTTTTGAATAAATCAATTGGGAACATAGTGATTCCACCAAAGTATGTTTTGAATATTTCCCTTTTAGAATTAGTGAAATTTGTAGCAAGATGAATTGGAACATCTGAATAAGAATAATCTACATCTATTGGTAACATATCTATATCGTGAAAAACGACATAATCACATTGTTGTCTTACCGCATACTCAAAACCAATGTTGAGTAGTTTACCACGATTAAATGGTAAATCATCATTTTGCTCAACCACGATTAATTCATAATCTTGGTCTTTCAAGTAAGATTTAATAGATTCACGAAACTTACGAAGATGTCCCGGTCTTTTACGATAAGGGACAATTATTCCAAGTTTCATTTATTTTTCTTCTTTTTTTCCGTATTTTTCGTAGTATTCAGCCAAATACCATTGAACTCTATTTGACCATTCTTCTTTGTCAATGTCTTCGAACCAAAGTGTTAAAGCGTCAAGAACATTAGCAATTTTCTCAAGTGCTTTTACTTTTCTTTCTTCTAACATTAACTCTTTTTTATTATCTTGTGGCATATAATAACCTCTTGTTGTTTATAACTCTATTAATAAATATCAACTTAATCATTAAATCGATACAATTTTTTTTGTTAAATCGTTCCATTTTTTATACTGATGATAATTTCCATTACCTAATCGTTGAAACATAAATTCTTCTTTTGTCAAGTCTATTTTGTAATCACTTTTGATGATTTCATCTAACATTAACTTATACTCTTGTGCAAATGACACATTTGCTTTTGTTTTACTTACTTGTTTTAATCTTTCCAATACTGAATAGTCCCATTTGAAATGATGAACCTGTGTAAAGTTCTTTTCTATTGGATATCTTTTTGGGTGTTCACTACCCCAAGATGTTGTTCCGTCTGGAAATTCTACATAATGTTGTCCTGAACAAACCTGAACCTTCCCTTTCATCAATGTGACTTTATTTGGACAAGCTTTACTTAATGGATAACGAAAGAATCCTGCTTCTGGCATTTCTTCCCATACATTTGATTCCATTGTTATTTTAGGAAAGTCTCCACCCTCTCCTATTCTGTCTACGAAACCACCCGTAACGAATTCATATCCATATTCTTCACACTCGTCAATGATTTCCCAAGTTGGTTTTGAATATAATTGTAATTCGTCATCATCTGCGACTATCCACCAATCCTCTGGTTTTAATAATTTGACTTTATTGTAATGTTCCGTTACTCGTTCCCAATTAAATGGTTCATCAACGATTATTTCGTGTGGTTGTAAATTAAACTTATCTAAAATGTGTAAACCTTCTTCTATGATTGGGTCTTTTGTGTGATGTGCATACAACACTACAAATATCTCGTCCATATGTAAATGATAATGATTTAACATATGATATAACATTGTTGTATTGTGTCCACAAACCGTAACTAAATTCATTTTTTCCTCAATATTGTTAATCCCGTAGAACTCGGGAAGTCTTTTTCTATTCCGTAATTAAATAAGTTCAATACTTCATAATCATCATATTGCCAACCTATTGTAAATCTTCGTAACCACTCACTCGGACCTGATAAATCGTAGTCTTCGTGTTCTTTGGTTTCTATAAAGTTATCCACATAGTCTTTATCAGTATCGTGTATTATGATAATTCCTTTATCACTCATAATTTGAGAATATAATTTAAAGTCTTTTTGTATACCCTCGTATGTATGGTCTGCGTCTATCCACAACATATCAATTTTCATATCTCTTTTGACAAAGTATTCGTAGTATGCTTTTTCTGTTGTAGTGTGTAACCATTCAGATAAAAACTTCTTTCTGTAAAAACTATCTTCATCGGTCCAATCCGGTTGTCCATTTACTCCGTTCACCGCATCTACCAATATTACTCTTGCCTCATCTGTATTGAAACCCTCTTGTTCCAAATCACTAATACAACTCCACATAATTCTTGGTATATATCCACCACCACTTCCCAAACATACTGATATCGTTGGTTTAAAAAAATACATCATAGAGTAAAGTATCATTCCGTCTCCCATATGTTTATCCGTAGCACCATGCGACCAACGATATTTTACATCATCTTTTCCGTTATTTTTCGTTATTGAGTTTTCTATATATTCGTGATTGAGTATTGTTTTCTTCATAACCTTTTATATAAATATCATTTACTTTATGTAAAATTCAAAGTAATATCAAAATCTGAATTAGTTACACCATTATTTGTAAATGATATAGTTGCGGAACCTGTTCCGTCTCCACTTCCTGCAGCTACTGCCTTTATTCTCATATGAACCGTACCACTTGTGAATGACAAATCATTTTTAGGGAACGAAATAAATCCTGTTCCACTATTATCCGTTCCACTTGTTCCTGGGTCTCCACTTGTTGATAGTGCTATTGTAAGTGTAACTGCTCCTGCACTTGTTTGTGTTTTTGTGATTGCTGTATTTCCACTTCCGTTTGCTAATTGTATTGTTCTTGCACCTGATGTAATTACAGTATCTCCTAATGAACCTGCGATAGTTTCATCACCTGGTGCAGTTGTCCATTTTGTTGAAGGATAAGTAGGTTCATCATTACTACCTTTGTTGTGAACTAAGAAAGTTTGTCCAACATAAAAGTCATCTGGTTCTACATCTAATTGAACAACTTCATATCCGTCTACATTTACATTAGGAACTATGGAACTTATTGCTATTTCATTTCCACTCTTACCCATTAAGTAATCACCTACTTGAAAATTAGGTGCTGTTTTCCATACCCAATTTTGATTACCTGCTTCTCTATATAACATATGGTGTTCACCTGTAATTTTTTCTTGTCCGTTATTTATATTGTAATAACTATTAGCAAATTCATATAGAACTCTCATAACACTTGCTGAGTGTTGTGTAAAAGTTCCGTCTTTGTCAAATGTATCGTTTGTCCAATCACCTGAACTCTCGTCAGTAGAACCTTGTAAAGATACCGTAAGTATTTCATCACCAATGTTTAAGTCTTCTACATTGACTACACTTCCGTCTGACTTACTAACTGGACTACCAAACAATAAACAACTTGGAACACCACCATAAGTATCCACTACTTCAATATCTTTTGTTCTATTGGTATTGTAATTGGTTGCGTGGTCATTGAATCCGTCTGATTGTCCGTCTTCGTGAAATTTTACCACAATACTTCCTGATTGATTGAAAGAACCAGCTATTGCTCCGTCCGTATTTGTAATACTCGGTGCCGTTACTGACGCTATGTAATCTGCTCCACCAAAAGTTACTCCAAGATTTCCTGTTTTACTCCAAGTAAAGTTTTCTGTTCTGTTTGCTATTTTGGATGTAAACAACTCACCTGCATTACTAAATCCTAATTCATAATCCTCGGAAGTAGCTTCAAATAAATAAGTAAATCCAGATATAGCATCTACTGATGATATGGAAAAAGATGACATACTTGTTTCAGTAGATGATGCATTTTGCCCTACTAATGAAGTATTGGTAGTAGTATAGGAATCAGTTCCGTCTACTGCTCGTTTTAGTTTTCCTAATGATAGATTTTGATTTGCTGCTTTACTCATACTAATAAATATTACTTGTTGTATATTTCAAGTAATCTATCTCTCCATTGTTCTTTATTGTCCCATTGTTTTAAATGTTCTCTTAATGGAAACAATATATCTCTTTTTTCCTGTAATGATAATTTACAAATCTTATCATATTGTTCTTTAAATTCTTTTGGTGTCGATGCTCTAAATGGATAATCATATTTAGGTAACCAATCGTGTGCCAATATAGGAATCTTACCAAAATCAACTGCTTGAAATATTGAATATCCAAATGGTTCGTAAATATGTGCTGAATGACTTACACCCCAATCTTGACTCATAAACATATCTAATTGTTCGTGTCGATAATTATATATTTTCCATTTAGAAGTATCTAAATCTAAGTTTGTTTCCCACCATTTTACATCACCCACATCTGTAAAGAATAAACTATCAATACCTTGTAAGAAGTGTGGACACTTTCGGGTTTCCATTCTGGCGGCGTATCCTACTCTATTGCTGTCCACGACATCTTTGTTGTGTTTGAATTCATAAAAATTTGGTATATGTTCTATATCATTCCATTGTGATAACCCAATCCAAAAAGGGTGTTTTGCATAACTGATTATTTCTTGTTCCCACTCTGGTACCATATGAAAGTGGAATGACTTTTTTATATCTAACATCATAGCTGCTTTCATATTTTTTTCTACTGAACAATGTATTCCCACACTATGTATTTTATCTTTGTTTTCTGTGATAAAAACATGCGGTGAATAATATCCGTGTAGAATATGTATTCTTCTGGCATTTTTTAATAATTCTTTAAATTTTTTTCTATCGTGTCCTTGCCAATGAACTTCCATAGGACAATCTGGTTGATGTCCTGGTGGTCTTGTTCTATGGATTAGTAGTTTGGATTCCGTTTTCAAATGTTGTGGTATCAATTCTAACCAACGATTTACCCATACATCAGCTCCACCACCAATCATATTTAAACCTCCGGTTGAATAATAAACATCATATTCCATATTATACTTCTACCTCTGAGTGAACTAATATGTCTCCTGCATAAAAGTTATTGTTCTTTGTTAATATTGTGTAGGTGTTGTGTTCACCTTCAAAGTCTTCTACTTTGGAAACTCTTGCATAATACTTTTCATCTAACATTGTGATATAATCATTTACTTTTAATGTATTGGTTTCAACATTATATCTTGATTTACTTAGGTCTGGTGTTCTTGATACTAATGTTCCATCTTGTTTATAAATTGGATGGTCTGTTGTTAAGATAATTTCGTTTAACCAATCTTCTTGATTTGGGTCTTCTAATGAAACTTTTATCAAGTCATTGTGAATAGGTTTAATAATATCTAATATTGGAACTTCCTCAACTTCTTTTGTTTTGAAATTCCAAGATTTAACCATATCTCCAACTTGTAAATCATTTATATTTGACTTACCACTTGGTGTGTTTACTAAGATGTTTTCATAAATACACAATTGGCCAAGTCCAAAGTTTATATTTCCTGTTATTGTTGTTGTAACTGAATTATTTGTAATGGTCCAAGTGTATGCTCCACTTCCGTCTCTGTTGGAAGGTGTGTGTTGCCAACGAGTTCTGTGATATCTTGTTCCACTATTCCAGTTTGTATACATTGCATTAAGATTAATGTTTGTTTGTGTTAAAAATCCTGTTCCGTCACCAGTGCTTCCACCAGTTCCTGGGTCTCCGGTTGATGCTACTGCTATTGTAAAGTTACCAAATGGTCCACCAGTTGTAGTAATAACACCACTACAACCACCACTACCATTTGATAAAGTGATTTCTGCATCTGAAGTTGAAGTTCCTGTATCCCCCGCGTCACCAGAAAGAGTTAATCCAGTATTGTTAACCACACTAAATGATGTTACTGGTGTGCTGTCGGTTGTGATTGATACGGATGCGTAAGTTCCTTCATCTTCTGCATTTTCACCACGAACTTGTATGGTGTATCCTGTGTTTGCACTTAAACCCGTAAATGTTCTGTTGTAAGTATTACTATTATCAGATGTACTACCTTTACTATGATTTGTAGTTGTGGTGTTGTTTTGACTACTTGCGTCTGGTGATATCAACCAACGAAGTGTTTTTGCTACTCTAAAGTCTCCACTTGCCTGAACTACTATTTGTGTATCAGTTTTAGATACTTGTGATATTGAAAGTGTTGCTGGTTTATAATTAATGGTATTACTGATTACACCATTTGCTGCAATTTGATGTATTTTTTCATCAGTATTGTTTCTCCAAAATCTCGCATCTCCGTCAAATACGGTTGTTCCATCAGATTGTAGTTTTGCTACTGAACCATTGTTCCAACCACCTGATGTTGTTGTTAAAGCGTAGCTGATTGTGTCTTCAAGTGAATCGGGTGTTCCGAATGAAGGGTTTGTTGCTGAGTTTGTATCTTCTACACATAGAATTAATTCGTTAGTTGCCCAACCGAATACTGTTTCATCACTTTCTCCATCTTTTCCGTATCGTAATCCTTGTTCTATTGTTCTTGCGATTGCTGATGTTGCAGTTGCATTCACTACCGAACTATTGGTTGTTCCGGTTGCATTTGTAATATCAATTCGATAGTATTTTGTTCCAGATTGTCCCGTATCTGCAAATGATGTTGCGAATGGGTCTGATGTATCGGTTAATATTGTTGCAAGATTTGTTGACATACCAGAATTATCTGCTCGTTTAACCACAACTTGTGTAATGGTTCCGTTGTTGGTCCAAGCTAAATCTATTCTACCACCAATACCAGTATTTGCTGTTGCTGATGGTGATGTTACGGTCGGTAATAATGTAGCACTCACTACTGATGAATTTGTTGAATTGTCTGGATTAGGGTCAGTATTGGTTGCGGTTGCTTGATAAAAATATACACCATCATTAGTTGTATTGGATAATCCAGTATCACTTTCACTTCCGTCATTGGTTGTAGATACACTTGCTACATTGGCATCCATATCGGAATTTGTTGCTCTTTTTAAAAGAAATGTATTTACTGGACCTGATGTTCCCCAATTGATATCTATTCTACCTGTGGTTGAAGCATTACCTGCTGCTGTAAAAGATGAGAACGCTGGTGAAGCATCACTTACTCCATAAAACTCATTAATAGAATAAACTCCGTCAGAACTAATTCCATCAAATGAGTCTCCGGCCGTTTTCATAGATAATGTTGCATTAGAAGCATTACCAATTTCATCATTGATATCACTAAAAGAAATTGTATCTCCGGTGGACTTATCCGATACGCCCATTACTTAACCTTCTTTTCTAATTCTTCTATTCGTTTTGTTAATACTTGAATTGTATCAACCAAGTAAGGAATAAGTTTTGGATAAGATACAGTTTTTATATTATTTTGACTATCGTCATCAATGTGTGTATCTAAAAATCCTTCTGAAGTTTCTACAATTTCTGGTATAATTTCTTCAACTTCTTGTGCTATAAATCCAATATCTCGTTTTTCATTTTCTTTCCATACAAATTCTGTTGGTCGTAGTTCTAAAATTCTATCCAACGATTCACTAATGGTATGAATATCTTTCTTTAATCGTTTATCCGATACATTTAAGAAATTACTTGAAGCTCCAAATGCCGTGATGTTTCCTGCCGATACAACATCTCCGTCATACTGAACTTGGAACACTCTTTGGTTGTGTTTAGAACCTGATGAAGTTCTTGCGTCAAAGTGAACAAATTGTTTTTGTTGTGTTGCTTGTAAATCGTGAACATCAACATCAGAACGAATATGAGCTAATTTTGCGTCATCAAAATGATTTGCTGAAGCTTCTGTTAAAATTGTTTGGAAATGATAAATTGCAGAACCTGTTGTGTTTGATGAACCAACAAATCTTCCTCCATCATCAGCTGAATTCAATACCGTAGAGAAAACCGCAGATTGTCCTATTTCGTGTGCTGGGTCCATAGCATCATAACTTTTACTTACTTCAAAAAATATTGGTGTCGCATTAGAACCTACTGCTTTGGTTTGTGAAAGTGGGTCAGTTATTGAAACATAAAATGGTGTCTTACTTGCTAAATCGGCCTCCAAAGCTTTCATTCTAAATATTTCATCAACAACAAGATTATTTGTTCCGATTTGTTGAGATGCCGATAAGTGTGTAACCGTAGTAACTGGAACTTCTGAACCAAGTGTTGTTGATGATAGTGGTAAAGATTTAACTATGAAACTTTGAGCTGTGACTGGTTGAATTCTATCACCAGTATTAAATACTTGAACTCCGTCTTGGCGAACTTTAATATTACCAGCGTTTGCGTCCATTCTGATTTCATTAAAGTTTGCTGTTCCACCAGAACCTGATTGAATTAATATCTTTGGTGTATTGGAATCTAATTGAATAGTTTTTAAATTAGTTCCTGTGGTTTTTATAATATCATTACCACTAATTGTCCAACCTGCAATATCACCTGATGTAGCTGTTACTGCACCTGTAAGTGTTGCATTTGTTGCGGTTAATGCACCTGCGGGTGTAACTCTAAATGGTGCACTTCCAAAAGTAGCATTACCAAGGTAAATACCATTTGAGTCTGCTTTAAATATACTATTACCAGAACCAATTTGTACATTTCCACTAAAAGTAGCATTACCATTTGTTCCTAAACTAATGTTGTTTCCAATACTCATACCTGATGAGTTGATAGTAACATAATCAATATCTGTTCCACTACCATTTCCGTCTTTAATTTTTAGTTCTGTTGAACTAATAGAAACGTGTTCAGTAGCAGTATTACCTATTGTTGTGGTCGCCCCAAACGATGCGACTGAAGTACCATTGTCATTCACTACAAAACTATCTTCACTAATCACCACATTATCATCATTGTTTGCAGTATTTCGTAATGTAATTGTTCCACCTTCTAAAATAGTGTTTGCTCCAAACGATGCTACTTCATTGTTGTTATCAAATATCACCATACTATCTTCAGATAAAACAAGTTTATCGTTATTGTTTGTGGTGTTTTGTAGTGTAATTGTCCCACCCTCTATTACGGTGTTTGCTCCAAATTCTGCTACAACATTGTTGTTATCAAATACTTCCAATTTATTTTCACTCAATACAACTTTATCGTTATTATTTGTAGTATTTCTAATCGTTACGGTTCCACCTTCTAAGATAGTGTTTGCTCCAAATGATGCGACTGCATTATTGTTGTCAGATATTGTTAGACTATCTTCAGTTATGACTAATTTATCATTATTATTAGCAGAACTTCTTATCGTAATTGTTCCACCGGTTAATATGGTATTTGCTCCGAAGTTTGCTACTTCATTTCCGTTGTCATTTACTACAAAACTATTTTCACTAATCACTACATTGTCATTGTTATTTGTAGTATTTCTTAATGTAATTGTTCCACCTTCTAAAATAGTGTTTGCTCCAAATGACGCTACTGTATTGTTGTTATCAAATACCTCGAATGAGTTTTCACTTATCACTACTTTGTCATTATTATTGGTAGCATTTCTTAAAGTAATGGTTCCACCCGTTATAGTTGAGTTTGACCCAAATGATGCTACATTGTTTCCACCTTCGAAAACATTCAGTCCATCTGATGTTACTTCTATGCGGTCATTTGAATTATCATAAATAAATACCCCACCTGGTGTTATCTTAATCGCATCTTCTGTGGTTCCAGTTTGACCACCAAGTGTCCAAGTGGTTCCCTCTAATTGTGCCATTATGGTGTTATTATTCTTAAATGCCAAATATGAACCACTAATAAGAATGTGTTCTCCAGAAAGGGTTCCAACAGTTACATCCTGTGTTAAGAATGCTCTATCCGTGAATAATCCAAATCCTGGTGATGAACCAACTTTAGCAGTTGATATACCGGACAAATCTCCAAGTCTTGCTTTTAAATCCATTTCGTAAACTTTTGAACCTGTTCTTTCCACGATATCAATATATGGTGTTGCTCCGTCAGTTGGTCTTGCATTTAAATTTATGTATCCAGTTCCTACGGTACTTTCTCCTGTTCCACTAATATATCGACCAGTTGATACAATGACTTGTCCGTCTTCATAATTCTTCGCACCTTCACCTACACTTCCGGTAAAGTTAGAACCTGGTCCTGCTCCGAGAGTTCCAGTTCCTAATCCAAATGACCTCGTTACATATAATAAACCACTTAAGTTGTTATCATCTGAAGGTGTATTTCTTGAAGCACTATTTACACAAACATATTCTGTTGAGAATCCTGTATTGTCTACTTTTTTAATTATTAATATTTCACCATCAACATTATTGATGTTTGATACTGCTCCTGCTGCATTAAATCCATTGTAACTTCCGGTAAATCCTGTTACATTTGCTACTGACATTGTTGCTGATGAGGCCGTTACTCCTGATAAACCACCTGAACCTGTTATTGTGGTGGAATTACCAATTAATAATTGACCACCAACTGCGTTTACGGTTTCCTTTTCAAATACTGCTGTGGATAATGTTCCACGAATTCTTGCATTTTCTACTTCTAAAAATCCATTGTCTAATGCTGACAATCTAAATCCTGTACCACTACCGGCTATATTACCTGATGAAAAGTCTGCCGATTCTATCGTTCCTTCTTTATTCAATACTAAGTTTCCACCTTGTATTGTTGATGTTCCTATAACCCACCCTGCAATATTATTTGTAGTTTCAGAAAACTCTACCAATATATCACCATCGGCTGTACCTGTTCCGTCAAATATTTTCATACCGAAGTTAGAAGCATCATCTACTTCACCAATTCTCACTACTTCTTTTGGTGAACCTGCGTCATCAAATACTGATATTCTACTTGTTGATGAATCAATATCTAATCTATCGGTATCTAATTTAAATGTCTCGGTTTTAATATCTAATCCACCATTAAATTGTATGTAGTTGCTTGAGTCTTCCTTTATCAAAAGTTTACCATCACCTTGTGCGTAAATACCTTTATCACCATCACTCGTATCGGTTACGGAATCTAAATTACCAACGATAAGTTTTGCGGTAGCGTCAGTTAGTGAAATACTTGGTGTTGAACTATCTATAATTAATTTACCACTTCCTGCATTTAAATCAAATGTAGTTGATTTTATATCTATACCACTATTATTGAATATAAATTTATTATTAGCATCTTTGAATAATTCAAGTGTTGGTACGGTTGCGTCCATACCGAGTATAGCACCCACGGTGGTTGTTTGTCCAAATGTGGTTTTACCCATTGTAATAAAGTTATCTGTTCCACCACCTTGTATTGTTACGGCGTTTGCGGAACCTACGGTAATCTTTTCGTTATTGGAATCCAATAATAAATTTGTAGATTTTATTTCATCTGTGTCAATAGTGAATCCACCAATATCACCTTCAATTGCTTTTATACCAAACTTGCCAGATGCGAAATTACCTAATGCGGCATTTTCTGTTGTTCCGTCAAAAACTCTTATTACTGCTTTTGAGTTTGACCCACCCGTTGTGTCAATTGTAATACCATTGTTTGGTGATGAGTCGGGTGTTCCACTATCTAAACTAAATAATTCTGTATCAGTTATTGTGAATCCACCAATTGTTCCACCCGTTGCGGTTATATTACCGGCTGTGCTTACGGAAAATTTTGGTGTATCGATTTGAAGAGTATTTCCATTAAATAAAAACTGATTATTACTATCCTTTACTAATGAAAACTTTGGTGTTGAACCACCTGCAACTCCAAAAAATACTCCTACTTCACCGAAGTTTTTATTTTGAAGGTCTACACTTGGTTGTAATGCAATATATGGACTATTACTTACACCTCTCATCATTATTTCTTGACCTGTTCCTAACGACATAGAAGGTACTGTTGATGATATTTCAATAGACCTATCTGCATTTCTAAGTCCATCATCAGTTAAAGTAAATCCACCAATTCTACCCGCACTTGAACTTATTTCACCTGTTGAATTTACTTGGAATCCACTTGATGATATAACTAAGTTTGATTTTACAAAGTTAGTTCCTGAGTGTCCACTACCACTTAAAAAGAAAGTAGTATTAACTTCATTTGCTCCACTAAACATTGACGCTGAACCAATGGTGAATCCACCAATCTGTCCACCGGCTGTAGCAGTAATCGTACCTTGCATAATAACACTTCCGTCATTATCTAAGTGAAAATTACTTGAACTGATTTCTAATTTATCGTTAGAACCACTAACAAATGTACTTTCACCACCTAAGAAAAAATTAGATGAGCTTATAACAATGTTTCCATTACTACCACTAATAAATTGTCCGTCTTTACCAAAAAAGAATTGGTCTGTTTGTACGGTAAATTCTGATGGGTTGGTTCTGAATTTTAAAAATCTATCTGGTGTTCCGTGAGCATCTACTATTTCTAATCCAACTCCCTCATATGTTTCTGACGCATTTATTCTATTACCACCTGCAGCTCCACTTCCAATAGAACCACTAAATATCATAAATCCACCCTTATTATTACTAATGGTTCTATCAAAACCTTCATAACCAACTGACCTTATATATGCTGGATTTGTTCCATATATCTCTACTGACTCACCAACTAATACTGAACCTGTTATTTTATTATCCGTTCCTTGAATAATGGTTGGAACTCCATCGAAATTTGCTCGCTCTAAGGTTGCTCCGACATCTGCTTCATTATTATTTACATCATAGAACTCTGCTCTAAAGTCAAATAATCTACCTCTTTTAACATTTACCAAACCTGGCATCGGAACGATTGTTCTGAAGTAATTTGGATTGAAGTTTTCTTCACTAAAAGGTTCAATAGAAACATCTTTAATAACAAATCTACCAGATTTTAGTTTAAATTTTAACCAAGCTTTTGGTGAACCAGAACCTGCACTTCTAAAACTTCCAACAACATTTGAGATTTCTCCCTCATCATTTGAGTTTGTAGGTATTTCAACTTTACCTAAATAATAATCTTCTTCACCTGCGTTTCCAGTTAATCCCGAACCTGATAAAAAGACTTTTAAGTCTGCTCGCTTTTCAGTAGAAATTGTATCTATATCCGATTTAAATTCTGCAATATCTTTGAAAAAATAACTATCAAACTTTACAACATAATCTACATCCTTTTCCAAATCAAAACTATTCTTTGTCCTAAATTCAACTAAACTATCCAAATTTTCTACTGAACCACTTAGTAATAATCCGTCTATTAAATATTCATTGTTTTGTTCTGCAAGCACTCCTTCTGAACCACCTATTGATGAACTTTCCCAATTATTGTTAATATCAGATTGTTGGTGAAAAAATCCTATATTGGTAAAACCTGTTGCTGATGTTTGGTCAATCAATACATTTGGTGGTTCTACAAAAGCATCGTAGATTTTTTCAAAGTCTGTTGGTGTATTTGAGTCTCTTGTGAATATTTTTGCTTTGTAAACATCACCACTAAATGTTCGTAGATTACCTATTGTTATATCTGCATATGAGCGTTTGAATGTGGTGCTTTCGGTTTCCTCTACATACGAATCGTATGTTATACTTGCATTATTAGTTGCACTTTTTAGACTAACCGGAATTCTTTTTGTGGTATCATCTGTTACATAATATGGTGTCTGGACTTTAAATGTCTTTTCATTAACAACCTCACTTATTATAGTTGAGTATGATGTTGGTAGAGAATATCTGGTGGTAGGAAACTTTTCAGTATCTACCAATTGATGTGGATTCGTTATCGTTAGTGTTGCTCCAACAAAATCACTTGTAATCTTATTTGTAGAATTATTAGTTCCTGCTCCCATTGCTACTACATTACCCGTGATGGAATATGTAGCTTTAAATTGTTTCTGTTTTTTCTTTTTCTTACCTTTTTTTCCTATTTTACTATTAAAGGTAGTTGTTCTTTTGGACTTTGGTGTTTGACTTGATATAAACTCCTTTTCACCAAGGTCATCTATATTGTTAGTTGGCAACTCAACATCAATCTCAGAATCTAACACTTTATTCGTAGTTACATTTAAACCAATCGTTCCTGTTACGGTTGAAGTCTGATTGGTTCCTCCGGTGGTTTCTTCAATAACACCCTTGACGATTTCAGATACACTAATCGTTGGTGGTCCATAAAATCGTATTGGTCTATCATTTTCCTTTGTTTTATTTATGTTGATTCTTTTATTAAATCTTACATTATAAACATCTCTAAATCCTTGTGGAACACTTGTTTTAGTTGGGTCTAATTCACCCAATATGGTTAGTGTCGCTACTCCTGCCGCAACATCTTCATATACTTCGATAGATACTCTTCTTGATTTATCTTCTAAATAGTTATCAACTGGTGTTGTGAATACAACATTATTTTCTGAATCCAATAACTCTATTTTTAAATTAACTTCTTTCTTTAGTAATTCACTACCCTCAATTAAAAATGAAGAACAACCTAATGGCAACTCGTCTGGTAGGTCAAATATGTTAAAGTATTTTGAATTTGGGTCTGTATCTTCTATAAATACATCAACATTTTTTAGTCCTTGAAAACTATTTTTTGCTTTTCTTAATATATTTTTGATTACTGGCATAGATTTTTTCTCTTATATATAAGTATTAAAATTCAAAATTTATATACTTATTTATATGTATAGAGTGTGTATAATATGAGTAAAAAGAAAAGATATAATTTTACCTTAGATGAAGACCTAATGATGTGGTTTAAGATGTATTGTAAAGAAAATAGGATAACCGCATCTGCCGAAATCAATAATCAACTATTTAGGTTATATAGAGATAATGTTTTCGTTCAAAAACGAAACACTTTATCTACTAAATCTGACTGATGAACTTCCGTCTACTTTTTTGATTTCCAAGAGTGTATCTACAAAGTCTCTCATTGTTTCAATATGAGATACTACAAATGTAAACTGAAATTGTGTTTTTAAATATTGGAATAGTTGTGATACTGAATTTAGATTTTCACTATCCATTGTTCCCCAACCCTCGTCGATTGCTAAGAAATTACCTTGTGGTAAATTACTTACATTCATCAATCCAATACGAATAGCTAATGAACTA
>Ga0208159_1000565_pt1 | contig 14636 bp, 25 predicted proteins | sample 9_EtaG_FD_184082 | JGI IMG/M metagenome (GOLD analysis project Ga0208159, IMG submission 184082) | Marine viral communities from the Subarctic Pacific Ocean - 9_ETSP_OMZ_AT15188 metaG (SPAdes) (version 2) | ecosystem: Environmental > Aquatic > Marine > Oceanic | place: Pacific Ocean | collected... | reverse complement strand
TCCCAAGTGTATGCTATTGCCATTCTATGCGTCCTCTAGTGTTTTTATTCTTGTTTTTAAATCATCAATAATTGTTTGTTGTTCTTGGATTGCTTTTACGCATAAAGCGACCATGTGTGGATATCTCAAAGCATCTGGTGTTTCTTTGCCATCTTCATCTTTAATATATTGAACAAATTCCGTTAATCCTGAGTCATGTACTTCTTCTGCAATCAAGCCATAGAAAATAGTATCTCCTTCACGGTTGCCTTTATAGTTGACTGGTCTTAATTTTTTAAGCTCTGCCAATCCTTTATTTGCATCTGTAATTGTGTTTTTGTATCTTCTTGAAGAAGTTGACCTTTCAAAATTTCCACTACTACGAACAACCATGTTTGCAGACTCAGAGGTAGTTTGAGCTTGTACTGTAGGGGAAATTACTGCACCATCTCCCGCTATTCTTAATAATGAATTTCCACTGGAATCTTGAAATTGAACGGAATAGTTACTATTGTTACTGCCAGCCTTAACAATTAATCCACCAGAAGTTAATATATTCGTCACAGAATTCGTTAAGTGAAATAAAGCGGCACCCGTACCAGAGCTACCTATTGCTAATTCTTGTGCAGTTCCTGAATTTTGAGCAAGAATCTCTAAAGCACCAGAGCCTACACCACTCAATGTGGATGAATTTCCTATAGAGAAATCCCATTCCGAGACTCCAGCTCTGTTTAATCTGATTTTAGTTCCATCTGCTGATTCTGCTATATGAAGCGGATGTGCTGGATTTGTCCCTATGCCTACACCATCAGAATCAATACGCATCCTTTCAGTACTTGCAGTTGCAAAAGCTAAAGCATTGTCTGAATGTGTGTAGTTTATATAACCCGCATAAGACGCCGCACCACTTGTGCCATCTGCAAACTGTATTGTTCCTGCACCATCATCTGCTGATTGCATTGATATACGAGTATTAGCATCTGATGTAGTTCCTAGAGTTAGAATTTCAGTTGGACTAGCATTGCCAATACCTACCTTTAAATTTTCATCAATAACAATAGCTGGTGTAGTTCCTACTGCTGAACCTTTACCTATTACCAGATCATCGGCAGAATCATCAAGACCAATATAAAAGTCTTGAGCGTTGCCGTCAAAAACGATTTTAACATCTTCTGCACCAGCATCTCCTATTGTAAGTGTTGGGGTTGTGCCTTGTATTGCTACAGCACCACCAAATGTAACTGCTCCCATACTAACTGCTGTACCTGATGCACTAAATATTGCATCAACAGTATCTAAATCAGTATTTATTTTTGTACCCCAAGTATCTGTACTCGCCCCTACTTCGGGTTTTGTTAAACTTAAATTCGTAGTTGTTGTATCTGCCATGTTTCCTATCCTATGTTAAGCTGCTTCTGACCAAGACGTTGACGGATCAGTTTGGTCTGTCCAAGTTGTTTTTGTTACTGTTTGATCCGTATATGTGGTTGTCGTTACAGTATCATCTTCCCATTTTAAGCCACCAATGACGGAAAGACTAGATGTTTGTGCGATAGTCGCTACACCAGAATATTTTATACTACCAAGCGCAGTAACTCCACTTGTCTGCGTTATAGTAGCCTCACCCGATACTACCAATTCTGCGGTAGCACTAAATCCTGATGTTTCTGCCGAGGTTGCTACACCTAATTTAACTAATGTTCCTGATGCACTTACTGCGCTAGTTTGTGCGCTAGTTGCTGATGCACTCAGAACAATAACTGCTGTTGCACTCACCGCAGATGTTTGTGCTATGGTTGCTGTACCAAGTTTAACTACTTCTGCGGTAGCTGATAATCCAGAAGTTTGAGCAATCGTAGCTTCACCACGATCTATTTGTCTGCCAGTAGCAGCAAACCCAGAGGTCTGTGCCATAGTAGCAGAACCCAGTTTTACTACTTCGGCTGTTGCGGTTACAGCGGATGTTTGTGCAATCGTGCTTGTGGCTAGTTTAACTAAACGCCCACTTGCTGTTACACCTGATGTTTGTGCTGATGTTGCGGATACTGCAAACGTCATAGACGCAGATGCAGTCAACGCTGACGTTTGCGCTAGAGTCGCTTCGCCAAGTTCAAATACAGGTTGCCCATAGAAAGACTTCCCATAACCACCGTAACCATAGCCTACTGAGGCCATGTATTACGCCAATGTAACGTCTAAGTCACCAGCATCGAATCTAAATACATCACCACTTGCTACTGCTTTGGAAGCAGATAATGCTGCCCAAGCCATTAAGTTACCGCTTGACGAGGCATCAAAAATACCTACATGGGTTACTGTTCCCCAAGTGCCAGTAGCCGTAGCAAACTCGACTGCTGATCCATTGGTTGCTGTGGTTGGTGAAGTACCTGATACAGTCATAGCAGCCATACTTTTTCTTGCGTATGAACCACCAGAGCATTCAGTACCACCACCAGTATCAGAAGGTGCTGCTGTAAATAAACCAACGTATAAAGTTCCTGGTGCTGTGTAAGCACTACCACCAAATACATGATCTAATACTTTATCTTCTAAATAATCTGTAAATCCAGCCATTCTCTATTTACTCCTAATTTCTCATAAAATATGTTGTTTTCTTGCGTTGACCATAAGTTCTTTTTCTTGGTATCAAAGAACCTTTTCCAAACGCAGCTCTTTCTTGTTGCATACGCATTTCTTCTAAAGCTAATTCAAATTGCGCAGTAAACATCTGAACTCTATCATCTTCCATAAGATAAATAGAGGCTTGTTTTAACGCACCGTATAAATAAACATCTGGGTGATTTGTTAAAACAAAATTACTGGTGTTCGAGTCGCTTAACGCGGTGATTTTACCATAATAAGTTAATTGTAATGTATATGATGTGTCAGGGGTAGGGGCAAGTTCTAATGTGCCATCTACAATAGCGAAATACTTTGGCTGTCCAGAAGTATTGTCATTTGCCCTTCTAAATACATCTAATGATTCTATTGATTGTTGCATTAATGGAGAAAAATCATTTGATGTAATTTCTACATTAATTACTTCCAACCAATCGTCAGGTAGAGTTAAATATTGAGCATCTGCTGTGGCAGTTGCTCTTTTAATCATATCTTTATCTCTAACCTTTCTGTTTAATTCTGCTTCGGTAGTGTCAATAAATATATCAATTTGTGATGTTAAATCACTTCTATTCAAATAACCCGCTATTTGAGTTTTTAATTCTTCATAATTCATACTCTACCTTGCCATATTCTAAATAATTTATTATCTGGATCGTTGAGCCATTTCTTCCATTGCTTCCTGTCATTAGCCCAACCTTCTCTTATTGCCTTTTGATATATTACCATAGGTACTTCTGCAACGTGCTTTAATTCTTTACCTTGCGTACCGTAAGATAAATTCTTTACATTATCCAAAATAGGCTGAACATTTTGAGAACTGTGATAAATGTTCTTTTCATCTTCTGTAGCAAACTCACTCATAAATCCTGATTTAGAGTCTATTAATGTTCTTCTTGCCATGATTATTCCAATAAGGATGAGGGGCATTTCTGCCCCCTCCATTTAACTTACGATGTTGATAAGTCAGCAGCGATTCCGTGTGCTTTCTCATTTGACACTTCTAAACCATATTCAACAACAATCATTTTTGTCATTGCATCACCAATAGTGGAGATGTCAATAGTTTCAAAATCTCTCAAGAAAGAAACTTTAGCGAAATCAGGGTCAACAAATAACGCTGATCTTGATCTACTAAAGTTAGAAGGAACTACTTGCAATTCACCAAAGTCACCAGCATAGATAGCAACTGATGCTTCTACAGTATTAGCATCAATCATTTGTCTTGCAGATGAACGACCAGTAAACCCAGAAACAACACTTTTAACGTGTGGGCCACAAATCAACATTGAAGGCTCACCACCGTTTGCAAAGCAAAGTTGTTGTACTGCTTTTAGGATAGTTTCAGTAAACGCACGTTGTGTACCATCAGTAGGTGCAGCACCGTTTCCAGCACCAGCTCCGTTAGTACCACGCGATACGTTAGTTTCTGTCCAAGTTTCAAAACCACCAGTTTGACGAGCAGTAGTCGCGTTACCAGCATTTTTTGCTACTTTAGAGCATAAGGCCGTTTCCATATCACGCTTCAAACTTTTAGCCATAATAGCTAGTTGATGCGCCATTTCTGTGCGCTTACCCGCAGCATCGGAAGCATTTTGCGTACCAGTTACAGTTGCATCTCTGCTTGAGATTTGACATACGTTACTTTCTCTAACTGTAGCAGTAGAAGCTGCTCTTGATAGCTCGAAACCTTCCAACTGACCTGTACCAGATGCAGTAGGTAGGGCTTCTGTTTGCCAATCAAATTGGACGTTTTTTACATTTGTTTTGCCTATGGAACTCATAAAAGGCGTACTCATTGGAGAGATATTGTAGATAGTATCAGACAATGATTCTCTGTCAGCAGTCGCAGTATATGTGTCAAAGGCGTTTGTTACTTTAGCCATTTTTTTATACCTTTAAATTAATTGTTCAAAAACTTTAGCTGCATCTTGCACTTTGCCAGATTTAGCTAATCTCATTTTTGCTTTTTTCACTGGCGTTGTTGTTTTAGGTTTATTGGCTGTTCCAGGTCTTGCAACTCTTGAGGCTGCTTTTTGGGTTGGCTTCTTCTTGGTTGCTGCCACTTGTTTGCGGTATAGCATCCCATCTCGTAAGCCAAGTAGCACTCTATAATCTATCACCTGATTAACTTCATCTTGAGTAAACCCAAGTTCGTTAACTGCATAGTTTGTGATTGCAAGTTTATCCTTTTGGGATTTCTCTGCATCAGACCATTCGGGAATCCTTTCTTTAAGTTGCTTTTGTCCATAATCGACAAAATCTTGAATTTGCTTTTGCTGTTTTTGCATTGCTTCTTCTTGCAATCTTTTGTTTTCAGCTTTAGCAGCATCTAACTTTTTACGTTTTTCTTCCCAAACGTCTTTTTCACGAACATATCCAATAGGATCAGATTCGTATAGTGCTGACCAATCTGGTTCGTTATCCAATTCACCATTTAAACTTGCCTCTAACTGAGGCAACAACTGAGCGTAAATAGCATCTTTTTTCGCTAACTCTGATTGCTGATCTTCAAAACTTTTACGTTGTTGTGCCAGTTCTTGAGTTTTGCGAGTATAGTCTTGCTGACGAGAATATCCGTTTCGGAGTTCATCTAACGTGACCTCTTGCTCAACACCATCAATCTTTACGGTGTAGGCAGTAGGTTGTAGTTCTTCCTCTACTTCTGTTTGTTCTTCTAAAGACTGTTCTACTTCTTCTTCTCCTTCCTCGAAATCATCTTCGACTTCAACTTCTGCTTCTGCCTCAACTTCTGCTTCCGCTTCCATTTCTGTTTCAACGACATCTTCTGGAGATGTTTCTGCTTGTTCTGCTTGAACTTCCTCTGGTGCTTCCTCAATTGGAGTCAAAAGATTTTCAAAAGAACTTACAGTTTTATCTAACTCTGATTGTAAAGCAATCGGCTTGGCGTTGTTGCTCATGTTTACTCCTTAATTTTTTAAAATTTTACCTAGTTATATATAATTGTGCAATTTTTTGATTTGCGCACTCGTTATCTTCCCACGTTCTACCAAAATGCGTAGATGCCTCTCCACTTCTGGTAAAATATTAATCGCATTATGCAAGGTTTCTCTAAAGGCAACATTATCTTCACCTTTGGTATTCATCCATAATGCAACATATTCTTCTTTTAAATTCTCGATAGACTTTTTAAATACATCGCTTTTTAAAATTAATTCTGCTTCGTTTGATTCTAATACTTCCTCTCTAGTAGCCATGCTATCTCCTTATTCTTCCACCACCTCTAGTTCCTGTTCCACGACCTCTTACTGGAACAACACTATCTAGTGCTGCTTGTATGTTAGTAAAATCAAAAGGTGTATAACCTACTGACGGATATTTAATTGGTTGTGGCTCTGGAATACTAGGAAACATCAAAGCATCAAATGCGCCTGATTCTATTTCTTCCCTTGATAAACCAGAAGTATCTACCATGCCCATGTCAATCGGTGGCATTGGTGGTTGCATTACAGGTGTGGGTGCTTCTCTTGGTTGAATGACATTCATCATGTCATCCATTGGTATTCCTGTATCTAGCATTTCTTTTCCTTCCCTAGAATATCCAGTAGGAAATGTGTTGATAAATAAACTCTCAGGATCAATAGGAAGATTGTATGGGTTGTTAGGATTAAATGGAGCAGTCCTTACTGGCTCTTGCATTAATGCGGGTGGGGGTGGTGGTGGTGGTGCGGGCATTGGGGCTTCTTCCCTTACGGAAACTGGTACTCCATCTCGCATTACAAAACCTTCTGGAAACTCCTCTGAGTATCCTACACCTGGCGCAATCATGTCAGCTACATTTTCTCCACCCGCTATTGATTGCGCATACCTTAAACCCGAACTGAATAAAGGGTCTATAATTCTCTGTGCCATATCTATTCCTTCTACCTTGAGATTAATCTATCTATTTTTGATTCTAAATTATCCAATCTTTTAAACAATCTTTCCATATCTTCTAACAAATCAATTTTAGTCACATACCGAGTTGGCAGTTCTTCTCTTGTTTTATTAAGCAATATATCTATTCTTTTCATTTCTGTTGCGTTATTTCTTATACCATAAATTAATGGAGCGTATATTAATGTTAAAATAACATTCCAAAGAAAAAAAGGATTTATGTCCATGCCTTGCTTGCGAAAAGTAATGCTTCCGCACCTCGTCTTTTAACCAAACCTTTATTGACAACCCCAGCACTTTTATTCCATCTTTGCATTTGCTCTGGCACTTCATTGTATTTTTCTTCATTAAGAACTTTTAACATAGTGCTTGACTTTAAGTTGCCCGCACCTAAATTGAATGTCCATGATACCAAAGCATCGAATTGATTTTGGTTTAAATCAACTGTAACTAATTTATCAACATTATCTTCAAACTCTTTTAAATCTTGTTGCAGTAATGCTTCAGCTGTTTCTTCGGTTATGTGCATATTTTCTACCACATCTTTTGTGTGACCATAACCAATCGTTAAAACATTGGCACTACATAAGTAAGGCTCTAATCGACAACCTTCAAAATGCTTAATTAAATCTATTCCGTTCTGAGAAGTTTCCATTAGTCCTTGCTACCACCATTAGATGCACCAAAATAAAAACTAATTACAGCACTTGCTAAACCGCCAAGGTAGCCGAGAACTAAGTTAATGAGTGCCTCGCTGTTCTGCTCTGGTGGTTGTAGTGTTACTAAAAATATATAACCCATAAATCCACCCAAAGTAGCAATACCCATAATTCGAGTTGTCCAATCTTTAGAAAACTTACCTCTCGCATCTTGTATGTCTTTTGTTTCCAAAGCATATAAATCAACATCTAACTCTTTCATCTTAATTTCAAAATCAGTATCTATCTTTTTAAGTTCTGCGAGTTGCTCTGGCGTTGCTTGTTGTACTGCTTGCTCTATCTTCTTTGGCGTTGGCTCACAACCAAGTGCATCAGCTACCATATTGGCTGCCATGTTACCCATAGGCCCACCAAGAGCAGTGCCTATTGTAGGTGCAACAGCACCTATTAAGTTTTTAACAAATTTAAATTTCATTATGCACCAACTTTTTTTGTTGCTAGTTTATGTGACTCGCCAAAAGTAGCACCTTTGTTCATAGCACCAACCATTACTTTTAAATGTTTTATTGTGTGGTGTTCTGCGTGTTCTTTCATAGCATTTTGTTGTCGTTTATTTAAAGAAGCAACATTAACCCCTTTAATCATTTTAGCTGATTTTTTAGTTTTCATTGTTTAGTATCCGTAAGTTTTCTTTTTAGTCTTAGATGATTTTTTCTTTTTTTTACGCATTTCTTTTGTTTCCTCTTTTGGTCATAGTTTTAACATTAGTTGGTCTACCACCAACACCTTGAGCTTTTGCTCTTTTTCTTCTAACAGCACTTTTCTTTTGTGCTTCTGTCATTCTTGCAGCTTTAGAGGCTGGCACACATTTTGGGTAGCCTTTTCTGTTAGTAGATGCTTTCTTTCTACCGCAAGATTCATAACCGCCACCTTTTTTCTTTCGACCTAAATCAACCCATTTTTCATCGAACCACTTAGCTAATCCATCTGTGCTTTTAGACATTTTTGTATTTACCGCCTCTTTTTTTGTACTCTCTTACAAGCCAAGCATTTGCATAAGCACTTGGATATACTTTAAATTTTTTCTTTGCCAATGACTTTACTCTTGAATATAAAGTTGGATTAGTTGGTTTACTAGCCATGTTATCTCCTTACCAGTTTTTGCAAGACCAGTATCTTGCGGTTAGTTTATCTTTAGCTGTATCACATTTATGTCTTGCTCTAAATGATTTACGTCTTTTTGGTTGATTTTTCTTGATCGTCATATTGGGATCACCAAATCGAACTAATCTTACTGTTTCACCCTTTTTTGCCAATACTGCAAACTTTTTATTTTTACCTGGTGTTCTTTTGGGTTTGTTGTACCCACTAAATCTTTCGCCTCGATAAGTTATTGCCATAATTAATGTATCCTACTTTCTTCAATATGTATTAGTTCTGAGTTTTGATCTATTTTTCCCATAAACATAAACATCATTTTATTTATTGCTTCTTCTTCCGAATTAGCTGGGATATCTGTTCCTGTAAATATTTCATCACCTTCTAAAAATTCAATGTCATAATACTTAGTTGTTTGGATTTCCACCTGTAAATAATCCTTGTGATTGTGTTTTAGCGATCTGTCTAAGCGTTTCTCTATCACGTTCCATTAACGCATTTATTTCTGCCACATTAATTTGCGCACCATATTTAGCATTAAGTTCAGCAGCTTTTAGTCTAATGTTAGCTTCTGCTTTATCTCTATCTCTATCGTCATCCATGATAATCTTCATGCGATCTGTTTCAGAATCAATCATTGCTTTCTGTGCTTGCACTTGCGCTTTTTGCATTTCAGCTTGCGCTAACATCTCTGCTGCATCTGGTTTTTGCTGTTCTGGTTGTGGTGGCATAGGCGGTACTTGCGTATTAATAAAAGATTGCGCGTCTTTAAATCCAGCCATCTCAATAATTTTAGTTAATGTATTGGAATATTGTTGCAAGCTAACCAATGGGTTATTCATTCCCATAGTTTGTAGTATTTGCTCTTGCTTGCCCGCTAACTGCGCTAGCAATGCAGACTTTTCTTCATCGCTAGACTTACTTATTGCGACATTAATCACCATATCTTTATCTGCATCCCAATAACGCGGATCAACAGCAATAAATTCGTTATTTAGGCGGTAAACTGCTTGTGAATCCTGATGTTTTATCACTAAACCATTAACAAGTTTGAATAATTGTTGCATCCCACCTTCTGCAAAATGACGGCAAATTAGCTCGATTCTGCCTTGCGCACCACTCATAGTCGCTGAAACTGCGGATTTAGTGGTGGATTGCAGTGCATCAGCGTTTAATCCAGCACTTGCTTTAGATACACCAGTTCTGTTTTCTTTGGATTCGTCTAAGTAACCCAGAACAGGGAATGCTTCTTTACCGACAAATGGTACAGAGAAAGGTTGCACCATACCTGGCGCACGCATCCTGATAGGTTGTCCAATGTCGGTGTTTAATACATCATCAATGTTTACTTGTCCTTCAACCACACCCATTCTTGGGAATATTGAGTGACCCAATGAATCCAATGTATCGCGCATAATTTGTGATTTAGCTGCTTGAATTGGTTTAACGTAATCTGCGGGGCAACTACCAATAGAGGTGTGAGGTTCTGGATCGGGGCAAAACATGACAATAGGAAGGTCATCCCAAGGCTCGCAGTTGACAATATTCGCGCCATTACCAACTGTGCATACTCTGATCCTCTCGTCTATACCATCATCGTCTAAATCGTAAAAACAATAATGTTCAATGTATAAAACTTCTTTTGAGTGTTCGGTGCTAGACGTAGGGTAGACATCTTCACCGAGTGGGTTTCGTGCTTCTCTTTCCGTGTAGGTGTTAGCATCAAAAGACGATCCAGACCCCGCATATTCCTCTATTTCTTCTTTATCGTATCCCATAGCAACTAAGTCAGATACAGTCTTTACCATTCGATGCGCAACATAACTAGAAGATTCTAAACTTCTTGCATCTCTTGATATCAAAACTTCTTCTGGCGGTACAGCTTCTATGCAGACTTGATCCTTTCTTTTCACCCTTCTAATTGTTAGGTCATAACTTGCGGGTGATTCTTGTGTAATTTCTTCGTTGGTTTGTGGATCTATCATGGTCATAGATTCCATCTTTACCGACTCTTTTACCACTTCTACGTCTTTATCCATGATTAAGGCTTGATATGACATCGGATCAATGTCTGTGTATTCGTGCGTTGTGGAACTCATGGTGTCATCCCAGAAAGCCTTAACAAATCCTGACTTTCTTACGAGTGCATCTTTAAAAGCATCGTACAAAACTTTAAAACCAGGATTCTTTTGTTGGACAATATAATTGATATAGTCAGTTTGTTGCTCTGCAACAGGAATATCTTCTGGACTATTAGGTACAAACTCCACTACTTTTTTAGTGCCAAAGAAAGTGCGCATGATTGATGGCAACATAAACAATACGCTATCTCTAACATCAGTCGATATGAACTCAGATTGTAAATCACTGGTATTATCGGGTTCAGTACCCAAGTAATATTCTGTGCTTTCTGCGCGTTCCTTACCTATTTGATTGATGTAATCTTCGGCATCATCCAATTTAGAACGGATAATGCTTTGTATTTTTGTGTAATCTACTTTTTTTGTACCTTTGGCTTTCTTATCTTTTTTATCGTATTTCATAGGTTATCCAACTCTCAAAATTCTTGACTTTAACGGTTTTTTAAAATTATACCCCATAAATGATTGACTTCCACTAAATGAAGCTGCAGCACTTGCCATAGTTAATGCTAATGCATCGGCTCTATCGGGTGACTTAATCCCTCTTTTTTTCATTTCCTCTTTAGATTCAATCTTTATTTTCCCTGTTGATGTGTATTTATAAATTGGTGCAACCAACTCTGCTATCAATTCATCGTCATTTGGCAAGCGACAATCTCTTTGTGCTAACCAATCTTTTATTGCAAACCAAAGTTCTGCTCGCAAGTTTAAAAAATTCTTTTTGGTAGATGGTGCTTCTGCCACATTCACCCCACGCACGGGCAAGTTCTGCTCTGACAGCCTATCCACTACCCCGCTACCTAGCCCAATCACATCGACCAATATCTCTTGCGGTTTTGTCATTACTGTTTCGTTATCATACTTGTTTTTTATCGCCCCGCAAAGTTGCATTAAATCCATAGAGTTAAATGTTTTCATTTCCAGAACAGTATTACCTTGTCGCACACACAACGCAGAGTTATCCCCACCAAATCGCGCCACATCCACACCCCACACAATAGGCGCAGATGCACTCAAAGACACCTCTCTTTCTACCGCACCCCTTGCAAGTTCCATAGGAATAATCGTATCGTCATCCGCGCTTGGAAACTCACCCAACACTTCCACTCTCGCAACGGTCGAATTATCTCCGTATTGATCTAACATACTCTGGAACAGTTTTTGATCTGTACCTTCTACATCGCGCGAGTCTATTTGTTCGTTATGCCAGTATTTGCGCTTGGAATGAAAACTGTCGTAGAACGGCCCTGTATTTCTTCTTGGGTTAGAAAAAGTAAACCAGTATCTGTCTGCCGTGGGTTCGGAGAAAAACCCTTCCGATACTGAGTAGATGGGTGCGGGAATACCTGATGCCTCATCCATAATTAAACATACTCCGTAGGTGGAGTGAATACCCGCAAATGCGTCTGGGTTTTCTTCCGACCAGAGTTGTGCTTGTGCGTAGTAGTAGCCTGTGTCGATTTGTAGGTCGCGTATCAGTGCTTCTTCAAACCACTTCTCAGGTTTTAGTGAGGTGGCAGTTTTGTGAAACCAATGTGAGTTAATGGATAGCGTAAGCCATTTGCCGAGTTCAGCCCAGGTGCGCGAGCGTAGCTGTTGCTCGGTGTTGGCGGTGACGATGATGGTTGAGCCGAGGCGGGTGGTGAGCATCCAGAGGATCAGCCAAGAAACTAAGGCTGACTTACCGATACCACGACCTGATGCTACGGCTAGTCTAAACATCTCTGGCATATCTAAACTTTGGTTTCTTTGTATGTGATTTCCAATATCTCGCAAAATTTTTTCTTGCCACTTCCTTGGCCCTGTAAAACCTTCGAGGGGGGTGTTCTCTTGATTCCAAGGGAAGGCAAACTTAACAAAGTTTAGTGGACTGTCTTTGATGTCTATAGACCAAAGCTCAGTCATCAGTTGTTTTTCTTGTTCTGCTCCGTACTTCATGGCATTAAAGGATGCACCCGCCAACGGGAGAGAGGAGAAAAAGACGAGTGCATCCGAGAAAGTAATAAAATTTTTGTTCAATAGATATATATAACGTACTAGTACGCCCAGAATCAAAGGGGGGGTATTTTGTTTTCCGCACATCCGCGCGCACATCCGCACACATTCTATAATCAGCGCACCCGCACCCGCGCGACAGGTGGCCATTATTCGCGCTAATCTTCATTGTTGATAATGAGTGCATCATCAGCGGGCGGTGCGAGCGTGCCAGTGGAATGTGTGAGTGCTTGCTTGCGTGTGCCGATTATGTCAGCGAGGTTTACATTGTAGTTAGTGGTTTGCTCAAGGCGGTCTTTCCATGCGCCTACATTTTCGCTTGCGCCCCGGTTCTTTAAAAAGAATATTTGCGCTGCGGTTGAGGGCTTTTCGCCATTACGGCCAAGTGCGGAGTCATAGAGTGCATTAGAAACGTCAGCAACGGCTTTTATCTTTCCTTCCTTTATAGTATCGCCAAAAATGACGCAATCTTTCTTTCTTCTCAACAAGGTACGCGGTGAAACCCCCAAGGATGTTGCGATTGCTTTATCCGATAATCCAAGGCCCGCAAGATGTTTTATTTTCTCTAAGGTTTCTTTATCGCTCAAATCAATGCGCTTTCTACCCAATTTTGCGCGTTTCTTGGTGGTTTTTTCTTCCATAATGAAATTATTTTAACCTCTCATAAGTCCCTCACAAGCCCCATTATATAACGAATTGAGCATATTTTGGAATATATCACCATAAAAACATACATATATATATTTGCAAAAGGTAGGGGTCTCATTATAATTAACTTATCTTTTAATTAACGGGAGTAAATAAAGATGGACTATAAGAAACAAGAAATTAAACAGTATTTCAATGATTTTCTAAATGATGTTGATGAAGCATGGATAGAAGAAAACAAAGATGATTTGCATCATGAAGCTTTTAATACTGATTACTACATTATCGGTACATACCAAGCTAAAAAATGGTTAGGTGATATGACTTTTGATGTCATTAATCATATTAAAGATTATGAGCAGTATTGTTTCGGTGAAGTATTCACAGACTTAAGCGACCCTGAGAAAGTCGTTAATATGTACGCTTATATTATTGGTGAAGAAATTGTAGCCGATTACCTCAATAACAGTTGAGCATATCAAACCCATTCAATCGAGTGGGTTTTATTATGTTTAATAATGGGAGGAAGTAAGGTGAGTAATTATACATCAGCAGTAAAAAGAATTAACAAAGCTGACACTATCGAAGATTTAAAGAATCTTGAAAAATCTTTTTCAAATATCTATAGATATGGATTTTTTACAAATAATGAATTTATTTTATTAGATTTAAAAATTGTAGATAAATATATTATGTTTAATAACGGGAGAAAGTGAGATGGATACATATAAAGTCAGTTTTGGCAAAGCTCGATGTTGGAACGAAAAATCAACTAAAGAAAATACCAGATATAGATTTTTTAATTGCGAGCAAAAAGCGTGGGCATTTATTGAAAGATTAAATAAATTTTCTTTTATGGATGCAACATTAAGAGATATGAAGTTGATAGCCTGGAATGATTTGGAAATATTATCTAATGAAAGATAAACAAATCCTAAACAAATGGCGCGAGTTTAACAAAGCAGCAAAGAAGCAGAACATATCGCCAGAACTAAAACGCGCCATAGAACGTGCAGATAACATTAGATTAAAATTAATACAAAGAGAGGTTAACAATGGATAATGTAGTTTCAATCAATCCAAAGCAAAACGAACCGCACCAGGATTATGAGTATACAGTTCTAGTTAAGTTCGGCGATCCAATAACAAAGGTTCAGCAGTTATCATCTTTTGGGATATTCGATTCAGTAGAGCAAGCAGAGCAATTTATAAGAGAATTTCCACTCATAAAAGATAATTATATAGCGGAGATAGTTCCGCTTAACCGAGTAGAAGTAAAACCAATCAATCACTAAACGGGAGAATAACATTGATTAATCTAAACAAGCTCAACAATCAACAACTTGAAGATAGAATATATTTTATTCAACATGAAATGCAATACGATCATGGATTTATGCGAGCATCAACAGTAAATAAAAAAATGGATGAAATACTAAAGATAAGAAGAATCTTAAAAGAGAGGCAGCGCAATGATGCAAATTAAAAAGATAACTAAGAACCAGTATCAAATTATCGAGCGAGGAAGGCCCAAAACCTT
>Ga0208159_1000564_pt1 | contig 14655 bp, 19 predicted proteins | sample 9_EtaG_FD_184082 | JGI IMG/M metagenome (GOLD analysis project Ga0208159, IMG submission 184082) | Marine viral communities from the Subarctic Pacific Ocean - 9_ETSP_OMZ_AT15188 metaG (SPAdes) (version 2) | ecosystem: Environmental > Aquatic > Marine > Oceanic | place: Pacific Ocean | collected... | reverse complement strand
AGCTTCGATACCTTGTCTAAAATATGTCTGATCTGAAGCACCAGCACCACTTGTCTGATTACCATTTTGAAATCTTAAATATTTTCTAAAACCAGAACTAAAAGGTGTGTCTGAACTTGTTAAAGAACCTTGTGACATTGTTGGGTTTTCATCAAGCCCATTACTAAAAGTGTAAAATCTATCAAGACTAGGGAAGCCATCAGCAGTACTACCGCTTGTTGCTCTGACGGCCACTTGCATCGCTCCGTTAATTATTAAATTACGATTACTTAGGTTATTAGTAATATTGGCAGTACACGTTCCATCAGTATTTGAAATGGTTATCGCCGCCGAGCTTGCCGCAACACCTTTTATCGAATTTACCTTGATCTCTGACATAATTAACTAGGTTCAGTAGGGAAAGTAACAGATGACATATCTAAACTACCATCTGCATCTAATTTAGGCGATGCACTAGCTGGTAAATCACGCAAACTTTGACGATATGTTTTCCATGCTGTTGATAATGTTAAATCAGAACTAGCTCTCCAATCACAAGCTGCAAGTAATTTATCCCTTTCAACTCTTAATAACCTCATTGGTTCTGCATTATTTAATCTAGTTACTTCCGCATCTATTTCAGACTCTGTTGGTGCAGTATCTTCTCCTTTATAAATAAATCCACTGTAGTCTGTACCTTCCCAAGTCCAAGACTTTTTCGGTTTTAAGGAATCAACTGCATTAAATTTCGTGTAAATCATTAGATGTCTCCTACTTTTAAAAATGTTGCTACAATTCTATTTTCATCAGATGCTCCTAACCAAGTAACACTTATACCAGAATTATCTACTCTAAAACCTACTTTATAATTAGATACATCTGTTACTCTTGCTAAATACTGAACACTAGAAGTTGTAAAGTTTGGTGTGCATTGATTTTGAATAGTATCCGTAGCTCTTGCTACAGTGTCGTAGCTACTATTATTTTCTGTAGCTCTTACATAGGTAAATACTTCGCAAGAATCATTACCTACTTTGCAGGAAGTGTTAAAAAGAATCCAGTAATAGCCAGTTGAAGGAAATGTAAATATACCACTGCTTTGAGTCATGCCAGTCCCTAAAGGATTTGACCCGATTCCTGCTTTGCTATCTGGTCTTTCCCAATCATTTGTTACACCAAAGGTGTAACTTGCATTGGATTGTGTAAATTCTGTTGTCCACCTCCATTGATCTGCCATTGCTAAACCACCAGTTATAGCAGGAGACAGTTTAGTTGAATCAAGGGAACTTTGACTTGTTAATAAAGTTCCATCTGCAATATCAGGTAAAGTAATAACTCTGTTATTAGCAGAGGAAGAAGGTGCTTGTAAGCTGAAAGACCCACCACCTGATGCTGCGTTTAGTTTAATCTTTGCTGTCATTTATCCAGCCTCCAATGCAGCTACTTTTGTTTCTAATATTTCAATTTTAGCAATAGCTTCCTGTAATGCAGCAGTAAGTAAAGGTACTAGTTTACTTTGATCTATTCCTTGATATTTAGGCACAGTTTCTTTTACATCACCAACTTTCTTACCAGATGGAATTGTATCTTCTTCTGTATATAAAATATCTTCTGTTTCATCCTTTGTTCCTGATATAGACTCTGGAACTGCTGTTACCTCGTGTGCCAGAAATCCATCTACTGTTTTTAAAGGTGTATCTTTAAAATTAAATCTATAAGGTTTTAGTGTTTTTAATCTTGTAATACCATCAGAAATTAATACTTCATTTTCTTTGAGTCTATAATCTGAACTTGTGAGGTATGCTGTGCTGTTGGTATCAGATTCTATTTTTCCCGCTTGATTACCAAACTCATTGAGAAAGTTAATCATGGTACTAGATTGAGTGCCACAACCATTATGTCTAATAATTACAGCATCTCTATCGTGAGTAGTATTGAAAAAGAAACTGGCAACATTATTACTAGAACCACCATTAAGAACATGAAGTTTTGGCTCACCAATACGAGTAGAACCATCATCATTTATCATTAATCCACCAGACGATGTTATACGCATACGTTCTGTATTAGCTGTACCAAATTCTAAAGCACGACTTTCTTTATGAAAGATATAAGCATCAACATTACTATCAATACCAATATGTAAACCATCAGTTGCACTAGAACCTGTATTTCCCTGTTGAATAACTAAAGCATTAAAAGCAGAAGAAGCAGATTGTGAAAGAGTTAATCGTCCATGATCTGGACTCGTTGTTCCAATTCCAACATTCCCAGATGAATCTATTCTTAATTTTTCACTACCATTAACTTTTATAGGGAAATTTGAAGGAACATCTAAAGCCCCTGCACTATCAATAGTTGCTCTAGTTACCCCACCTGTATTTATATTGACAGTATCAGATGCAAATGATAATCCCGTGTTTGCGTCAGTACCAGCTATGGAAGCTGCACTCGCTGACCCATTAACTCCAGAAATTCCAGTAGTGCCGTCAATATTTAAAGCCATAATTAAAGAATAACAAGTAAACTGCCAGATGGCACGGTCACAGTGACGCCGCTGTTGATAACCGGCGATACCGTGTGCGCATTTTTTCCTGAAGTGATCGAATACGATGTCGTTACATTTGTGTCCGACTCGAAGAACACCTCATCGCCGCCCGCTCCGGTTGCTCCCGCCCCGCCCCCTACGGCGGCAAAAGCTGAACCATTATATATTTCTGCACTTCCTAAAGTACTGTTGAATCTAAGCTCTCCTGTAGCAGGGGAACCCGGTCTTTGTGCTGTAGTTCCGACAGGTATTTTTAAAGCTGTTGTGTAGTTATGAACAACGGCTCCTGTAAATGTCGCGCCTGCAAGTGGGGCAAGGCCAAGATTTGTCTGTGTAACATTTCCAATTGTAATATATCCGTTATTACTTGCGTTTCTTAATTTAAGTAAATTTGATGTTGTATTTACTGATAACTGAAAGGCAACTTGCGTTCCGCTTGGGTCACTAGAACCGCTATTAAGAGATTGAACAGCGGCAAAAATATTATTTAAGTCAGCCCGGACGTTGGCTCCTGTATCGTTATCAACTGTGTAATTTGCGACCTGTGCCATTCACAAAAAAACTTTCTTTTACTATAGCTCAATTATGCGGCTTTACCAAAGCCAGTTGCTTGATATGTGAAATTTCTTGAAATTGAAGCATTTGACGAATTTTTAAAATGTACTACAAAAGAAGTCCCTGTGACACTTGAAATTTCAAAGTAATCTCCTGAAGCCATATTTAACGCCTGAATACCTACAGATGGCGGGTTGCTATTAGCGCCGCCCAAACTAGAAGTTCCCGCGAAAAATGCTTTATTGAATGTAACAGTTGTCGCACCGCTTGATGTTAAAACGCCATTTGTCGCAGATGAATTTTCAAGACTTGTTTCTGTTCTTCTATCAAAAGAAGCTGTAAATCCAAGTTGTGAGACTTTTATATCTTGCGCGGGGTCGTTACTTGTAAGATTAGCTCTGAATTGAAATCCTCGTCCTTTATAAACTCCATTTGAAAAATTCTGAAAACCTGAATATGTCGGCGAACCAGAAGGGTCTGTTTGCGTTGTCCGAACTGTTAGTTCTGCGTTGGCATCGTAAGCAAGACTTCCATCCCAATCTGTCCAAGTATCGACATTTGCAGTTCTGCTGTTTATTAAATCATTTGGATAAAATGCTTCGGTTAAAAAATGACGGCGTAATTGCACGCTAAACACTCCGCCGAGATCAAGCGTTGACGCGAAATCGTATGTTCCAGAACTTACGATTCCACCAAAATCATCAAGACTTGCAACCAAATCAAAATCTGTGATGTCATCAAATTGACCACCACCGACAAGGTTTAAGCTGTTTGTTATTGCATCAAACGCAACATTTGTTAATGTACCTTGAAATTTCGGGTTGTCTTGATCTTCGCGTCTTGTAAGAACAACAAGTTTAGGTTGTGTTTCTGGTAAATCAATTACAATTGATGTTTCGCCTGCTGAAAAATTTCCCGTATCGTCTTGTGCTTTAAGAATATATTCCCCCTCAAGCAACGGAACATCCGCGGTATTGGTGTTTCCCGCAAGTGCTTTTACAAGGTCAATCGCATTTGTAAAGGTGCCGGCGCCATTTGTCAGCGTAGAATGTCTGCAATATATTTTTCCGCCCTTGATTACGTCAATGTCCGTTGAAGTATTCCATTTCAAGCGAATCATTGTGTCGCTTATCGGTTCATAAGTAAGACCTGTAATATCTGAAGGAACAGCCGTTTTCCCAATAGCATCAAATGTTGCATCGGCTGATGTGGGGCTGACTTCTAAAGCGGCATTAAATGAGAATACTTGAATTTCATATCTACCTTTTTCTGAGTTTACAATTTCAAAATCTGGCCTTGATACTCTTTGACTTACAAAATTACCATTTTCAAAACGATAATTAACTTGATAATTAGTTACACCAAGAACAGGTTTCCAACTAATAAATATTTTTGAAACCGCTTGATTATTAAGTTCAACAACTCTTTCTTCAATATTTAAAGCTGATGGCGGGTCTTTGAGTTCATTTAATAACGAAACTGTTCTTGTCGGTAAAGTTGCGCCGTCTTCGATAAATGGGTATTTATCATCTTGATAAGACAAAGCTGTAATTGCATAATTCAACCCGTCTTGTTCTTCAACATTTATTACTCTAAATTTTTGCGATTGTACTGAATCGTTATTTAACATCCAAACTGTGTTGACATTTGGCGTTTGACTAAATGCAGAAGAAACAGTAACAACGCCATTTGATATTGAACTTACAGATTTTGCTTCAACAGTACCATCTGGCAAAATTACGCTAAATATTGGATTATTTTCTGTTGAAAGGTCTGTTGCGGCTGTATCATCAACTGTCATTTGTGTCGTTGATGCAACGGCAGAAAGACGGCCTGATCTTCTTACACCCGCGCGAACAGGGTCATTGATTTCGATAACGCTTCCCGGCCTACAAATCGCACCGCTGTCGATTGAAGTGTTAAATGTCACGATTTCACTTTCAAAATTTTCCGCGAACAAGATTGCTTTTCCGAGTCTTGCAGCTTGACCCCGTGATGTGCAGGCAAATGCTTTCACTTGCTTAACAACTGTGCCAATCTTAGAGATCAAATTGCTGTCTTCTACAACCTCAAAATCTATGTCCTGAGAGTCCATATTGTAATAAGAAACAGAAACAACGCTGTGTCTTGTTTTAAGAGAACTTCCTGAATAACTGAAACCGCCTTCATTTACGTTTGCAAGGCTGAACAGATAAGAACTATCTTTGGGGCTATCTTGAGCCAACTGAATCGAACCTTGCGACCAAATAGGAATCGCCCGCATAACTCCTGATAATTCATTTATCAAGTCGAATGCAGAATTAGAATTTTGAATATTTACGTTACATGAGAAGCGAGCCTCCTGTCCGCCAAGGCCGTCATCGACAAGAGTATTTGCGAATTTTGATGCGGTCACAAAAGAATATAAATCTAAAGAAGAATCTGTTATATGATCGCCGAAGCCAAACCGCGTATCTGTAAGCAATGCCAGTAATACCATGCTAGGGCAATTGCAATACGTTGCAGCGCCCATAGTGCCATTGAAGACATATCCTGTCGGGTAGACAATACGGCCTGTCTGAAGGTCAACAGTTGGCGTTCCAGAACCATTTGCACCGGTACCCGGAATCCTTATCTTGCAACCCCTGATGCGGTATTTTCGGCGGGGAATCGAACTAAACTGTTCGCTGTCTATTCTTAAATTAACAAAGGCTGTATTTGGATATGTTTGCTTATCGTCAATAATTTCTGAAAAACTTGTCCATTGAAAGGAGTCTATAAGACTTGAACTTGTACTGTCGGCAGTAACGCGAACAACGCGAATATCAACAGGAAAAGCGCCTGTCAATGTTATTCGATAATCTTTTTGATATGCGTCAGCGGAACGACCCGTAATCGTATCATCGACAAGAACAGAAAATCCTCCGCCGTTATATTGAATTTGAACTTGTAAATTTACAGAAGAACCAAGCAAATCGCCTTGATCTGTTGCTTTTTGTATCTGCGGAAAAGTAACAGAAACTTTTACAGCGTCAACATCACTATTTGTTATTTGTCTTGTAACTGGCGCAGATGTGGTAACAGTTACGCCGACACTTGTTACTGATTGACTTTCTTCAATACCGGGGATGTGTGTCTGGTTTGCTGTTCCGAATCGTGGTGTAAAACCAACATTTTGAAAATTAAAATCTGTAGTTACAGGACTTGAAAAATTTGCTGTTGATTGTAAAACTGGCGTATCGTTTAAAAAGACATCAGAAAGAAAAGCATTGTTGTATGCCGTAGTTCCTTTTGTTAATCCAAGTTTACTCGCTGTTGCGCTTCCCTCTTGTTCGCCTTCTCCTAACACATCCGTAAATGATGCAAATTGCCTACTGTGTAACGTGTCGGGAACTCTTGTAGGTTGTGGGGGCGATGGGGGCGATGGCCTGCCGCCTGCTCCTCTAATTACTTTCTTATCGGTCATGCTCTTACTTGTTCTGTGTCAACGCCCGCGCTGACGACTATACTTCCGACAAAAACCTCCCCGAAAACAATATTAATCGGCGTTCCGGCTCGACTTGTATTTTGCGTACCAGAAAAATTAAAAGACAAACGCGGGTCTTCAGGGCTAGAAAAATCTTGCGATTTCGGTTGTGGCGTCATCATGCCAGAAACACCTGATAACATTAGACCCGCACCTATAAGACCAAGAGCCGCCGAACCATAAGCGCCCGCCGCATATAAACCAGTTGCACCAATTAAACCACCACCACCTGTTAAGCCAAGCCCTGAACCTCCTGCAAATAAAGTTGAAGAACCAAAAGAAACAAAAGACAAACCAATCAACGCCGCGCCTGTAAGTATTTTTCCAACATTACCGCCCGCACCTGAAACAATTGGCACGAAATGAATATCTTCGTGACCGCTTGGATAATGCAATTCCTTTTCGTCAACTTCATAATTGCCGACTAATACTTTATAATTTTGTTTTGCCATATGACTTTCTACTTCTGGAAAGTTACAAATCAAAAATCTAATTGCTTCAGCGGGATTTTTACAAACGGCCTCAAATTCTTTATGTCCGATAAAATCGGCAAGTTTCGAATATAATTTAATTTTACGCAACATAACGCAACCTTTTACCTGTGCATTTTTGCAGCCATTGATTATACGGCTCCTTACAAGATAGTCTATCCGTTAAATGGTGTAAAACATCCCCATCTAAAAAAATCGCCACATGATTCAAACCATTTGCCAAAATTGACATAAATAATAAATCGCCATTTTTTAAATTTTCGTCATTTTTTAATTCTCTAAAACCTGTAGCTTCTGCGCATCTTTCAAACATCGGATCGTTTATAAATGCTTCAGGGGTTGTTGGTCTTTCCCAATCTCTTAGTTCTATATTTAATTTTTCTTTGTAATATCTGCGAACAAGTGACCAACAATCAGAAACACCCCAAACCCAAGGCTGTCCAATCAAATCTGGTTTATATCCACATGGTTCACAATACCCCCATTGTTCTGTTTTTGGATTAACAATATGCCACGGAAGATTGCTTTCTTCGCAGCTTATCTTGTCGGCTTCGGAAGCAACAGCGGGTGTAACAGGATGACTATGAATTATTGCTGTAATATCTCCTGTATTATCTGCCCTTACAAAATCTTCGGGGTCGATAATAAAGCATTGATGCGCCGTCATTGATAAATTACGACAGGGAAAATATTCTTCTTTCCCGCGAATATTTAATAAAAGACCGCAAGATTCTTTAGGGTCTTCTTTTTTGGCGTGTTCAAGTGCTTTTTCTTTCCAAATCATTGATTAAAAGTTCCAATACTAGGAAAAATCTTTCTTGTTGCCTGACGTTTTGGCGCTCTTACTCCCACAAGATCAAAAACCGCAGCAAGTTCAAAAGTTACAACATCGCGATTTTCTGATGATTTTCTATCAATTACATATTCCTCAAGATCAAATTCCGCTGTCGGGTCTGGGGTTCCTAACGGGTTAGTCTGGGAACCTGAAGTTGTCGTAGTCGTTGATGTTGTTGTGTTTGGATTATTCATCGTTATTGTATTTCCCATCGCGTTCCCGTGAATAGTGCAATAATATCTTAAATCCGAAGGCGCATCTGGATAAGATGGCTGAAAAGTAACTGTTGCACCTGAATAGCCGGGGCTATAACCTGAAGCTGAAACACCTGTTGTATAAGAACCACCGCTGTCTGATTTGAAACGTAAAGGATGACCTTGATTGCTTGAATCTTCTTGATTAAAGATATAAGTTGACCCGCGTTTCATTGTTAAAACAGGGTTATTTACGCCATTTATAAGATAAATATTAATACCACCAACATTTGCAACTGTAACTGTATAAGTGACAGTTTCGGCATCTGCGGGGTCAGCAATAGTTGTTGTCGTTGAAGATGTTGTTGTCTCTACTGGAAAATTAACAGCGTCAAGAAATCTTGCAAGCGTTCTTTTGCGCTGAACGACAGCGCCAGTTAAATCATTGCCGTTAAAATGCTGATTGACGTTTAACAAAAGGGCTGAAACGAAACCGAAAGCGTTACTGATTGTGAGTGTAGGGCGCGGAATCTGGCCGCGTTGATATGCAAAACCTGTTGCTTCGACAGGGAATCTTAAATAAGAATTACCCTGCCATACTATTTCGCCATTTGCGTTCAATGATGTTCCCGCATGAAATCTGTAAGTCTGTGCGCTTCCATGTTGTGCAACATTTGTTGTAAGTACAAATAATTCAATAACAGCGCTTGGATTGGCTTTCTGTAAATCGCTAATTATTGGGGCTGTACTCATGCTTCAAATACCTCCCTGAATGTTGCATCAATAACGGCTCTATTATTGTATGGAATTGATTTTGACCACCTTTCGCAAACAAATTTCTGTGAAGACGTTTCGCCGGGTGCTGTGAAATCAAATGATGCTTGATCATTTGCACGGGCATCAAGAAAAGTTTCTATTTCATCAGATTGTGTTTCCGTTACGTTGAAGGATAAATTATAAACTTTTGGATTTTGATGTTGTGCCAATCCAAAAACAATACGATGTTCAAACCCGTCCTGAAATCTTATCGTCCGCGCTCTTGGGGCGCTTCTTTTACTGAAGCCAGAATAAGTCGGTGTGATGCTTGGAAAAGTTGCCATTATGCTAATAAACCTCCCGGACGTTTTTGTTTGATAAGTTCAGTTTGAATTGCTGTTGCAAGTTGACGTCCAAGCGCTTGAGATTGACCTGTATCGCCTTCAACTGACGATTCGTTTGCATCAACATTAACAGTAATATTAGTGATGTCGCCACCGCCACCGATTTGATTATTGGGAATAATAGTTCCCGCAGTTCGAGGAACAAATATCTCCGGCCCTCGCTCGCCCACGATTGAAGCCTTGCCGACAGGCGGCCTTCCTCCATTTGCAAACCCTAAAAATCCTCCTATTTTAGTTCCACCAAATAAACCAGTAAGGGCGGCATTGATTCCAAGTCTTAACAAGGATGATGCTATATCATTAAGAATTGATCTTGCGGCTTCGCCAAGCGATCTTGTTCCTTCGACAGCACTAGCTAAGGCATCAGTAATACCTGTTCCAATATCTTGTCCTATTTGTTTGAAAGCATCATTTAATTTTTTTGCTTTTTCAGTATTATCTTTGATAATTAATCCTTTAAGCTGTAAATCTCGATTTATTATCTGTAAATCCATTAATTCTTTTAATTGGTCTCCTGTATATTTTTCCTCTAAATCTGTAATTGCTTGTTTAAATTCTGTCTGAATCTTAGCTTCTTCCGACAGTTCCTTCTCCACTTCGTTATTTCTTTCTAAAGCTTTATTTGTATCCTGTAAACTTTTTACGGCTGAAGCAAATTCTTTTGCGAGTGCTTCGGCGTCTGCTTCTGCAAATCTGTTTTCTAACTGTTCTAGTTTTTTCTTTGCATTTTCTAATTCAGCACTCATTGATGCAACTGTTGGTGTTAATCCGTTAAATTGTTCAGATAATAAATTTATTACTGGATTTGCATTTGCAATCTTTTCTTCTAATTTTTGAATAGTTTCTATTTGATCTAACATTTGCTGTTTTACGTCTGCTTTTGAGCCTTCCTCTATTACCCTGTTAAACTCCTTTTGAGCATTAATAACTTTTAAAATTTCAGTAGCTAACAATCCAAATGCAATAACAGCTAAACCGACTCCAGTTTTTGCAAGTGCAATTTTAAAAGCATTAACAGCAATTGTTGCTTTTGTAACGCCACCCGCAACTAAGAAAGATTTTGCCGCAAGTCCTGTCAAACCAGTTGAAGCTAATGCTGATTGAATCGCCGCGGCCTGAAAAGATGCAGCCATTTGAATAACTTGGCCAACGACTAAAGGGGCAATAATTGATATTCCTTTTATAGCCGCCGCAATACCTAAAAACGTAAATGTTACTTGGCCTGCTTCGCTATCAACAAACGAAACAATTCCTTCAATTAATGCCGTTGTTGCCTTTGTTACTTGTAAAACTATCGGTAACAATTTTGCTCCCAAAGTCATTTGCAATTCTTCAGTAGCATTACTGAATTTTTTAAATACTTCTGCGGGGGATGCAGCCATAATATCGCCAATCTTGTCTTCGCCTTCTTCAAGTGATCTGTTTAAGGCTCTTAAAATAATGTCAGATTTAAGAAGCCCTTTTGATGCAAAGTCTTTAAGTTTACCTTCTGCAATCCCTGTTTCCTTTGAAATAGCTGTCAATAATTGCGGAACTTGTTCTGCAATACTTCTAAATTCATCGCCTTGTAAACGCCCAGAACCTAAACCCTGCGCAAGCTGTGTAAATGCCGCGCTTGCTTCTGTTGCGTTTAATCCCGCTAATTTTGCAATAGTATTAAAACCCAAAAATGTAGTTTCAATATCTTTCATTGATATACCTAACGGCCTTAATCTTGCAAATATATCTGTTACGCCTTTTGTTGCTTCAGTTATAGATAAATTAAATTTATCCTGTGCCTTTGCAACTAATTCTTGAGCCTGTGCAAATTCGCCAAATTCAGACGTCAAAACTTTCATTCTTAACTGTAAAGCCTGAAAGTTTGAAGCCGTGCTGACAGCCTGTTTTGCAACTGCGGTAAATGCAACACCCGCAAATGCCGCTTTAAGTCTTCCTAAATTATTTTGTAACCCTGTTGATTGCGCCTGTACACCTTTTAATGCTCTTGTGGCCTGCGAAGCATCAACTGTAAGTTTTACATTAGCCTGTGCCACAAATCAACAAAACCTTTTCTTATATATTACCTTCTATTTGCTCTTTGGCGATTTAATTCTCTTTTTTCTCTTTCATTCTTAACTTCATAATATGCAGCCCAATATATCAGTTCTTCTTCTGTAATCAAAGAACGTAATTCTTGAATAGTTTTGCCTAGTTCTGTTGCGAGAAAAAATTCAAAATTTATCCAATTATCTCGCGATATTATTTTTTTGCTTTATCAATATCTAATTTAATATCAAACATAAATAATTCAATTTCGTTCAATACATTTTCTGGAAGTTCTCTTTGTAGGTTCGGCGCGTCTGCGGGTGCAAATGCTTTTGACCCATCTTCTAATTCTGCATTTTTACAAAGAAGATATGTTGATATTGTCAAAGCATCATCTGTATTTGCCGCACCTTGAGCGCGAACACGATCATCCCTTGTTAAAGGCTTAAAGTATAAATCGACAATTTTTTCGCCGTTTTTATTTTTAAATTCGTATTTTCTTCTGGCTGTCATCTGATCTTTATAAGAATCAGTTAACAGGTCAATAGTTCTTTTTTGCATTGGTTGATTAGTTGACTAATAAACTCAATGTATCAGATAGCGCTTGTTATGGTACCACTTGTTATAAAACTGATATTTATTACTTGGACTTCGCCAAGTGTCGCGCCATATTCTGCGTTTGTAATAATCCCCGCAAAACTAATTTTCTTTGCTGAAGTTGCTGAATCAGGGAATAGTTCAAATAATGCGTCAGCGTTGTCGCCTGTGGTTAAAACATCATCAATAAATGTTGTGTACCCTGCGCCTGTTTCTGATGGATTGTAAAGAAGTTCCGCTGAACCTTCACCCGCTATCAAGCCGCCGATATTTGATTTAAATGTATCGCCTTGTTTTGTTGTTTCCATCGTGTCTTTTGTTATAGACAAAGACCAAGATCTTGTTTGTCCAACGTCAGCTTCGGTGCCGCCCGCATTTTCAAACATAATTTTTCCAACATCGCCCTTGATAGCCATAACAAAAAAAAGAATCTATTTATAAATATATTAACTCTTAATTGTTTTTTTTACATCTTTTTTTAATTTTTCTTGCTTTTCCATATATCGTCTGCAACGTCCATCCCAATAAGCAGGGTCACGGCGACCCTTTACAGCTTCGATTGCATCAAGCATTTTTTCTGTAATTTCCATTAAAGTTCCTCGAAAATTTCAAAAGTCATTCTTAATTGCGTTTGGAATTGACCTTCTGGATTTGGATTGTCTACGACCTCCGGCCCAATCGGGGCATCGAAGATCACATTAGAAACTGTAATTCGATTGTATAAATCCCGCAACCTTTTACCGATTGTGTAGTTATCGCCCGAACCTATTCCCTGCGGCGTAAAGATATTAAAAACAACAATTCCATTTACGCGATTCAATCCGTCCGCATTTCCCTGCGTTAGATAATTACTTTCGCCAAATGTTGTAAGGCATTGAACAAAGGTTGTAACGGCGCTACTATCAAACGACATATTATGAAAGACAACAGATATTGCGGGGCTACTGGCAAGTTCTGTCGCAACTCTAGCTTCGATTGTTGCTCTTACTGTATTTAAATCAATAGCGGCCATTATTTACCCCTTATTTGGTTGTAAAGGTCTTGAATTTCGTTTGCAAGTTCTTTTGCCAATAAATCAAGATGTTTTGCTTTTAAGCCTTGTTTGCTTCTATATGTACCACCCCAAGACGGCGGCAAACTTGTTCCAAACATAACAGGTTCAGCATATGGAACATTATTGTGAATATTATATTTTTTTCTAAAATTTTCTTTGCCTAATTGATAATTTAAAGGCTTCGGCGGTCTTACGACAGTTCCTTTACCAGAAGCGCCATATTTGCCTTCTGGTGCGGGTGCGCCGCTTTCTGCGTTTTCTCCTATCTGCCAAGAAACAGCAAGCCTTCCAGAATCTACAGGCGAGCCTTCTTTGACAATACGATCTCCCGTTAAAACAGTTACCGACAACAAAGTATTAATTTGTTCTTCTGAATAATCCCCGATTTGGTCAACGCGTATTCTTCTCATGTTCTTAGATAAAGGGTGTAAGAAATATCGGTTCCGCCTGATGTTTTAGTAAGGACGCGAATAATATTATGTACAATATTTGAAATAAGAACCTTATCTTTTGTCGTAGGTTTTGCCGTGACAGCCGCAGCCGATATTGTAATTTTTTTATCTTCCGCCTGAATAAGTTCATTTACTTCACGCAAATTGACATCTTCAAAAACAGCCTTGACAGTTGCATCGCTGTTCGATTCAGAAATAACGCCTGTTGTTGTATTGTAAGAACCCGCAGTAATAGTTCTAATGGTTACGTTTTGACCAAATCCTTCAATTGATGCAACCTTATCAATTGCTTTTTGAATAGCACTTGCAAAGTTTGGCATTAGACTTTATAAGCTATGCAAGCGCCACTTGTTAAAGTAATACTTGTAAATAATCCGAAAATAGTTTGACCCGCAAGAAAAGTTTCAGAATCTATTGAATTTCCTGAATAATTATGAGAAGCCGTGTTGATTTGTGTATCTTCTTTAAAAAAAATACTTTTAAATCTGCCTGTGTGTGCGGCTGTGTCTGTAATTAGTTCCCCGCCAAGTGCGTAATCTGGGTCTGCGTTGTACATGAAAAATTAACTCCTTTTGATTGAAATGTTACCCGGCCCGGAAATCCGTAAGCCTGTGAAATAGCGTTCAAATAATGGCGGAACGCGATCAGCGCCAACGGAACCGCTGAACACGGGTTCAACAGCGATACCGCCAACGCCTACTCTTTTATAATCCTCCAAGCCTGATAAGCCAAGTCCTGATTTATTGTTATTCAAATAAACAGCCAATATTGCCTGCGCTCTTTTAACCTGATCTGGAATTTCTGTATCTGTAAAATAATCTGTTGTTATGCGAAAAGGAAATCCGACAGCATATGTATTTACATAAGTGTCTGGTTTTCTGACTCCTGTTCGCGGCCATTGTAAAGCCTGAGTATCTGTTGCCCTTGCTCCAAGAAATCTTTCGCGATCAATTCTGATCGTACTTGTATATAACGCGCGGTTTTTTTGGTCATCAGTTGCAGAAGCCCACGCTGTAACATCATCGTCTTCAACAAGACCTTCGATGATTGCATTTGCGTCTGTCAACGTCAAATAACTATTTGCTGTTGCGCTTCCCGCTGTTGCGACTATTGTTATCGCCATTTTCGACCTTAGATTTGGATTTACGTTTTTTTGTTTTAGTAGGAATAGAAGCCACCGCAACGGCAGCTTCTTTTTCCCTTATTCGCTTAAAAGCAAACAATCCCATTTAACCCTTAATTATTTTGTAATTAAGAACA
>Ga0208159_1000560_pt1 | contig 14684 bp, 19 predicted proteins | sample 9_EtaG_FD_184082 | JGI IMG/M metagenome (GOLD analysis project Ga0208159, IMG submission 184082) | Marine viral communities from the Subarctic Pacific Ocean - 9_ETSP_OMZ_AT15188 metaG (SPAdes) (version 2) | ecosystem: Environmental > Aquatic > Marine > Oceanic | place: Pacific Ocean | collected... | reverse complement strand
ATTATAAATGAGATTAAAACATTAACTGATCACACACAAAGATACGGTATTGAAAATACGATAGATACAGATAACAACTTTTTAATTGATGGTATAGAAGACATATCATCTCTTGCTATAAGCACTACGTTAGAGATGTATGATTCTAATATTATCTTAGAAAATGAATCAAAAGGTTTTAAACAATTTATATATAATTCTAATGCTCCACAATCATTAAAAGATCTATTAAAACAACAAGGTAATTTAAGATTTAATACGATATCATTAAATCAAATGCACAAAGATGCTAGCGCTATAGCTAAAGTATTAGGACCTGATATAATGGATATATTAAGTTACGAAATACTTGGGTACAAAAATAGATTTATGGATCCTGCTGAGCAAAAAACAAATCAACCAAAAGGAACTAAAGGTGAATTTTATGATAGATTACAAGCTTTAACTTCAGTTGTTAATTCTTTAAATGTTAAACTACCTAAGAACTTAAAAATAGAAGATGTTAGAATAATGAATAAAAGTAAATCTTTATTCAAGAGAATAGATAATATTTTAACACTAAAATCTAGAAGTGAAAAAATAGAAAAAATAAAAGCATTAGCACCTGAAATCAAAGCTGCTAATAAAGCTAATATACAATTATCAAAACATATTGCTAAAACAATAATAGATCTAGCTAAACAAGGGAAAATATCACAATTATCAGCAGTTAATATTTTACAAGCACAGACTAGTATTGTTTCAGGTTTTAGAGGATTATCAAGATTAGATTTAATAGACGTTAGAGAAGGTTCTCAAGCTTTATATATTAACGCAAACGGTGATTACACAAACAATAAAAGTGTTTTAAATAAAGGTGGGGTAATAAATACTAACAACCCTCAATTAAATGAAGCTATAATTTATTATAAAAGTAAAGGCGTAAAAAATCCAGAGCAAATAGCTTTACAACAATTAAGTTCTAAAGGTGAGCACGTAAAACCTAATAGCAATACAATGTTTGAGGTTGCTGAGCTAATTTGGAAAGATAATGTTAATATTGACACTGAATTAGATTTAATATTTAATAATCATTCACAGTTACTAACATCAAAATACATGGCTGATGTTATAGATGATGGACCTGGAGGTAAAACTAGTGCAGCAGAGTTTAAAAGAATTAACTTTTTAAATGAGGGTGATATAAATAGTATGATTGCTCCTAATGGTAATAGTTTTCAAGATGTACTTATTGATAGAGAAGTATCTAAACTTCAAAAGAAAATTATTAGAGATGCTAGTGTTAAGCACTCTAAATCTATATCAATGTTAAACGCTAAAGACAACCTTATAAAGTTTAGTAAAAAACCTAAAACAAAAGGAATGTCTACTTTTGATTTTGATGATACATTAGCTAGAACTAAATCAGGTGTTAGATATACTATGCCAAATAATACTGGTAAACCAACGCCTGGAAAGAAGGTTATATTTTTAGCTGGAAGCGCTGGTAGTGGTAAATCAAATGTTGTAAAACAATTAGGCTTAGAAAAGCAAGGGTTTAAGATGGTTAATCAAGATATATCATTAGAATGGTTAGCTAAAAATAGTGGGCTACCTACTGATATGAGGGATTTTACCCCTGAACAATCTAGTAAATGGGGTAGCTTACAATGGGAGGCTAGAGATATTGCTCAACGTAAAGCAACTAAATTTAGAGGTAGAGGTGATGGTGTAGTTGTTGATGGAACTGGAGCAAGTACTATATCAATGTTTACTCAAGCGCAAAAATATAAAGACGCTGGCTATGATGTTCAAATGTTATTTGTAGAAAGCTCTTTAGAAACAGCATTAGAAAGAAATAAAGCTAGAAAAGAAAGATCATTACAAGATTTTATAGTTGAACGTAATTGGAAGGCAGTACAAAAAAATAAAAAAGCTTTTAAAGAAGAGTTTGGTAGTAATTTTGCAGAAGTAAAAACTGATAAATTAAAACAAGGTGATCCAATGCCTAAGTCTTTAGTTAACAAAATGGATAAATTTACTAATAGTTATATTAAAGGTAGATTAACAGCAGAAGAGTTTGCTAATAAAGGTGGGGAGTTATTAGATCAAGGTGCTAAATTTGATTTTTCAGAGTTTAATAAAGTTGTAGATGGAACACCAGGTCCATTACTTGAAAAGGCTAGAAATAGAGCTAAGAAATACGGAACTAAAGACATGTTTGTTTTGACTGCTAGACCTCAACAATCTGCTTTTGCTATACAGCAATTTTTAAAAGGTCAAGGCTTAGATATACCAATAAAAAATATAACTGGTTTAGCAAATAGTACTGGTGATGCTAAAGCTCAATGGATGTTAGATAAATTTGCTGAAGGATATAATGATATGTATTTTGTAGATGACGCTATACAGAACGTTGATGCTGTTAAACAAGTACTAGATCAATTAGATGTTAAATCTGAAGTTGTTCAAGCTAGAGTTAAGTTTAGTAAAAATGCTAGTAAAGAGTTTAATGATATAATAGAGCAATCAAAAGGCGTTGGAGCTGATGTAGTAATATCACAAGCTGAAGCAATTAAAACTGGTAGACATAAAGGTTGGTGGAGATTATTTGTTCCACCATCAGCGGAAGACTTTAAAGGTTTATTATATAGATTTTTAGGTACCGGCAAGCAAGGTGAACAACATATGGAGTGGTTTAAAGAAAACTTATTAGACCCATTTGCTAAAGGTATAAGATCTTGGAATGTCTATAAACAAGGTATGGTTGATGAGTACAAGCAGTTAAAAAAACAATTTAAAGATGTAAAAAAGTCTTTATTTAAAAATGTAGTAGGAACTAAGTTTACTGTAGACTCTGCTATAAGAGTTTACTTATGGGATAAGGCAGGTTTTAATATACCTGGTTTAGACAATGCGACTAAAGATAAATTAATTGAATATGTTGAAAGTAACACAAAGGTAAAACAGTATGCAGACGCTTTAAGTAAAATAACTAGGTTACAAGATGGTTATATACAACCAAGAGAAGGTTGGTCAATTGGTACAGTTGCTAGTGATTTAAATGATATAGTAAATAGAGTAGGTAGAAAAGAATTTTTAGCAGATTACTTAGCTAACGTTGATGCTATATTTACTCCAGATAATTTAAACAAAATACAAGCATTGTATGGCACTAATTTTAGAAAAGCTTTAGATAATATATTATACCGTATGGAAAATGGTACTAATAGAAAAATTAGTCAAGATAGTAATGTAAATGGTTTATTGGACTGGATTAATGGATCTGTTGGTGCAATCATGTTCTTTAATATGAGGTCAGCATCACTACAAACTTTATCTACAGTTAACTTTATAAACTGGACTGATAATAATTTATTTAAAGCTGGTAAAGCTTTTGCTAATCAACCTCAATTTTGGAAAGATTTTGCAATGCTATTTAATTCGGCTCAATTAAAACAAAGAAGAAGAGGACTGCAAACGGACGTGTCGGCATCGGAACTGTCTGCTGCTTTTTCAGATGGTAGAGCTACACCAAGAAAAGTTATTAATTATTTATTACAATTAGGTTTTACACCTACTCAAGTAGTAGATAGTTTTGCTATTGCCTTTGGTGGTGCTTCTTTTTATAGAAATAGATTTAATACATACAAAAAAAGAGGTATGTCTACTAAAGAAGCTAATGATAAAGCTATGTTAGAATTCCAAGAACTTGCTGAAGAAACGCAACAATCATCTAGGGAAGATATGGTATCTCAACAGCAGGCTAGTGTATTAGGTAGAGTTGTATTAGCTTTTCAAAATACAACAATGCAGTATACACGTTTAACTAAAAAATCATTATCAGATTTAGCAAATAGAAGAGGTGACCCTAAATCACATATATCAAGAATAATGTATTATAGCGCCGTACAAAGTATTGTATTTCTATCATTACAACAAGCATTAGCAGCTTCATTATGGGGTGACGACGAGGAAGAAAAAGATAAAGATGTAAAGCGAGTTCTTAACGGCACTTTAGAGTCGTTTTTATCAGGTATGGGTATACATGGTAAAATTGCATCAACTATAAAAAATACAATTGGTGTATATAAAGAACAAAAAGCAAAGGGTTGGAATAGAGAAGATGGTAAAATTTTATTAGAATTACTTAGTTTTTCTCCGCCAATAGGTAGTAAGTTAAGAAAAATATATCAAGCAATACGATCTGAATATTATGACTCAGATGGTAAGCTTAGCGAAGAGTTAGGTTGGCGTGTAGAAAATCCTAAGTTATATTTTTGGTCTAGTATAATTGAAGCTGTGTTTAATATACCTACACAAAGATTAGTTAGAAAAGCTAATAACTTAGAAGAGGCAATAACAGGTAATCACTCTATATGGGAAAGAATACAACTAGGTTTAGGTTGGAGTGTGTGGGAATTAGGACTTGAAGACGAGGACACAGCTGAAGCTAAAGAGCGTATTGCAGAAAAGAAAGCTATAGAAAAAGAAAAAGAAAAAGAACAAAAGAAAATAGAAAAAGAAATTGAAAAAGAAAAAGAAAAGATAGAAGAAGAAAAGGAAAAGAAAGAAAAAGGTATTAAAACTGTTAGATGTTCAGGTATAAGATCTAACGGTGAAAGATGTGGTAACACAACTGAAACAGCTGAAAAAACTTACTTGTGTTATCACCATATGGAATTCACAGATGGAGATGATAGAGATGGTGATGGGATTAAAGAATATAGATGCACAGCTATAAAAAAGAATGGTGATAGATGCAAGAACAAAACTGAGAATGAGAGCAAAAAATGTTATGCTCACCAATAAACGTGTAATTATAATAAAGAAACAATAAATTAAAAATATGGTAAATTGGATAAATTCTTGGAAATCAAGTAACAAAAAGAATAAAATAGACTTCACATTCAGATTTGGATGGTTAACAATATGGGAAATAAAATGGTGTGCTGCTTGTAAAAGTGATGATACATGTTGTAAGAATAAATTTAGAATAATGTTGTTAAACTTTGGATTTGAAATAGGATCATGAGATTTATAAACAGCGCTAAATTAGAATATAGAAAAGCTATTAAAGATGGTGATGTTATTAATAAAAGTAAAGATAATACTATAACAACGCCTACTGATGGCACTACTATATCTTTTAGTGGAATGGCAGAAAATCGTGGAAATTATAGTATATTAATGACGGTAGCAAAAGCTGGCGTAACAAAAACTTCAATAATAGCATTGAAATAATGGCTGGAATATATAAAAATGTAGCAACTGGTACAACCACTTTAATAACAAAGAAAGGCGGTGTCAGTGGTAATATAAAAAAAATATTAATAGCTAATGTTGATGGTCATCAGGCTGATAACGTTTGTGTGTTCTTAGAAGATGAAACAGCATCTACTAGTACTGACGCTGGAAATGTTAAATATCATTTTATTAAAGATGTAGATATACCATACGCTTCTACTTTAGTTTTAGAAGACTGTTTAAGCTTTGATTCTAAACTGTATCATTTAAGAATTACAACACAAAACGCTTCAGATGGTGGTGCGGCAAATTTAACTATAATAATAAAATAATGAAATTAGAAGTAATTAGATTTTCAAGTGGTACAGATAGTACTAATGGAATATTATTAGAAGTAATAGAACAAGGTAACGATATAGATGGGTTGTGGCAACAGAAAAAATTTTTAGCATACACATTAGAAGATGAAAAAAGAGATACAAAAGTTCTTGGAGAAACGAGAATCCCAGATGGTGATTATAAACTGGGTCTTAGGAAAGTTGGAGGATATCACGCGAGGTACACGAAAAGATTTCCTCACATACATATTGGTATGCTGCATGTTCTTGATGTTCCTGGCTTTGAGTATATACTTATCCATTGTGGAAACACCGATGAGCATACAGCAGGTTGTTTGTTGGTAGGTGACTCACAGGAAAACAACCAAATAGTAACAAATGGATTTATAGGTAAATCCACTCAAGCATATAAAAGAATATATCCACGTATAGCAGAGGCTATAGAATGTGGAGAAGAAGTAACAATAACATATAAAACTATATAATGAAAAAAATATTATTATTATTAGTAATATTACTAATATCATGTGTTACACCAAAGAAATGTTGTGCACAGGAGTTTTTTAAATACTCTACTTTTTATACATCAATAACAACTAGCACGCCATTTACAGAAAGAGAGGATTATATAGCGGTTGATAAAGGTTATGAGGACGTAACGTGGGTCTCACCTTACGACTACAATTTAACGCTAGGCCTGCGCAAAATAGCAAGATTCGATTATGAAACAAAACGTCAAACATGGTACACAGGTACTGAAAGAAATACTGCAGACAACGTTACTGTTGGTAACGCTCCTGGTTGGGAGTACCTTTTTAATTATTCTTTTATACGGAATCGCGGTGACAAGTTTACTGAGCAAAATTTCTGGCTTAGGTACCTTGGAAACTTTTTCGTTGTCAAAGCACAATACACAGATAATCAAAGAGTAAATTTAAAATACTCTTCTTTAGATTATAGATTTAGATTCAATAAAGGTAATTGGGATTTAACTGTTGGTACTGTATTTAGAATACACCCAGTATATGGTATAAATCCTATTGAAGATTTCTGGACACCAGGTGAATCAACATTTCAAGAATTAGCTGAAGATTTTGGTTATGCATCAGAGCAATGGGTACAAGGTTTTTATGTAGATCAAAACTGGTATGATGTTAGTAGTGGTGATTCTATATTGATTGCTACATCGAATGATGAATTTTATAACTGGCATTTTGGGGATGCTGTAGCAAGGTTTAATGCGCGAGAATTAGATAAGTTAGGAATGCAGAAAGAGCTTAGTGCTGTTATAGGTTTAGCTTATTATAAATACACGCCAACGTTATGGATACATGCGTGGTATAATTGTTTACCTTATCACCGTGGTTTAGATGACTACTCATATGATTATGAAGGTAGTACTATAGAATGGGATGCTGGTTTAGTATTTGGAACTAGAATAACAAAAAACCTTGGGGCTTTTATAGAAGGAACCCATATGAAATACTGGGGTAAAACAATTTATGAAGTCAAATTTGGGTTTAACTATTTAATATTTTAAGATATGGCATTTAAAATGAAGGGTTTTGAGCCTCACAATATGTACAAAACTAAAAAAGCTAATACCCATAAGAATCATTTAGCTTTAGAAAAAAAAGGTTATGACCACAATCCTTATAAAAAAGCTTCTTTATTTACAAAAACAAATGGAGATGATAAGAAAAAAATAGCTGAAAATCAAGATCCAGCAACTGGTGAAACTAGACAAGAGCAAGCTTTATCAATTATTAAATCTATGGAAAGTGATTTAGAAAGATTAAGAAAAGAAGGTAGAACAGAAAATGAACTTAAACAATTAAAACTAACGCTTGCTAAAAATAAAAAAGAGTACCAAGAAAAATACAAACAAATATTTGAATAAACTATGAAAAAATATACTATAATTTTATTTGCGTTTATAAGCTCGTTCGCTTATTCGCAACTTGACTTTCAACAATTATGCTTAGACTGTGCTGAACAAAACGGTTTCTATTGTGGAGATGATCCAGCTAATTGGACACAATACGCTCCTAATGGTTGCGTTCCTAACGGTGAAGGTGGTTTATTTTACCTTAACGATGGTTGGGAAGATTGTGTAGATGGATCTGATGAAGCTGAAGCTGTACCAACAGTAGCAACTGATTGTGCTCCTCCACCTCCACCACCGTGTGATACAGTTTACGTAGACGTACCAGTTTATATCTATGAAACTTTATTCCAAACAGATACTATATACCAAACAGAATACATCACTCAAATAGTTGTTGATACAATAGTTGAAACAGAGTTCATTACGTTGTTTGAGCAAATATTTGTTACTGACACTTTGTATATGGAAGGTGCTTTAGATACGTTATATATAGATGTTATAGAGTATGTAGACGTATTTGTTTATGACACAATAGTAGAAATAGAAACTGAGTATATAGAATTTTTTACTACAGATACAATCATAGAATATATAGAAATAATTAACACAGAGTATTTAGATTGTGATACAGGACTTCCTTGCACTTCAAATATACCTGAACTTATAAATAAATATAATAAAAATAGTGTAATCTATAATATTAATGGGCAAGCAATAAAAGAGCCTGAAGGATTATATATAGAAGATGGTAAAGTAAAACTTAAAATAAAATAAATTATGGCATTTAAAATGAAAAATACAGCATACTATAAGAAAAGGTTTGCTGAAAGTGAGACAGCTTCTCCGTATAATAAAAATAGTGACGATGATAACATTTTATCAAAAAACATTAAGGATACACGTGAGCTTTCAGATTCAAATCCTATTAAAGAGAAAAGTTACAGAGGAGCTATTGGACCAGAAGAAAGTCCTGAAGCGATTGAGAAAAAGAAAAAGAACAGAGGACCGAGAGATGAACGTGGTTTTGAGAAAGATTATATGGATTACAAAAAAGATGCTGAAGCATATGGTGACGCATACAGTTATAAAAAAGACAAAGGAGATCCTGGTAAAAAATTAAAAAAATAAAAATTATGGCAAAAAGTTATAGAAATCAAATGACACCTGGTATGAAAATGTGTATTGATCACATGAGAAAAACTAAATCTGAGGTAGCAAACAAAGAACCTAAAATAGAAAACAAGCCACCAGCTTATAATTTTGGTGATGGCGGAAAAGTTAAAACTCCAGTTAATAAACTTTAAATATTAAATAATTATGGCTAAAGAACTTTCAGAAGAAAGTAAGTTTCAAATTAGTATTAAAACGTTAATAACTATAGTAGTCGCTGTTGCAACTATTATATCAGCTTATTTTGGTTTAATGAGTAGTATAAATTCTAAATTTACAGAACTTGAAGATAAAGTAGAAGAAGCTTTAGAAAAGCCTAAACCAGGTACTGGTACTTATACTATAGATATGGGTGATCCGGCTGCTAGTAACACATGGCCACCAACTCGTATGGAGTTTAACATGAAAGATCAAATGGCCCGTAATCAAATTGATGCATTAGTAAAGGAGATGGATGAAATGAAAGATGAGATAAAATTATTAAGAACAAAATGATTAGAAAAATAGATATATCTAACTACTTATATATACTAATAATGGTGTTTATGTTCTTATGTGGAACAGCACTTAGTCAAGATTATATTACAGCTGATAATTTTAAAAATAAAATAGCTAAAGACGTTGTTGTTGTTGAATTCTGGGCTGACTGGAACAAAATGAATCAGTTTAATGAATTAAATAAATTAAAAGGATGTAATGTATATCGAATCGATATTATGTCATATATGGACATTCAAATGAATTATAACGTTACAGCTATACCAACTGTAATTATATTTGATAATGGCGTTGAAAAAGAAAGATTTAATCCTAATGTAATGTTTAAATTAGACGCTGATAAAAAAACAGTACAACATTCAGTTGATACTATAACACTTAATAAATTTCAATAATTATGGGATTCAAAATGAAAGGTATAAATTTTGGTAAAGGAACTGGGTCTGCAAAAGGATTACCTAAAAAGAAAGGTGCTAGTTTAAACGCTAGTGATCCAGCTTATGAAAACTTTGCACAAGACGTAGATAAAGATAAAAAAGATTGGTCAGATCACCCTGATTACAATCCTGATTACGAATATGATAAATATGGTAACCCAATACCAACTAATCTTAGAGTTCCTAATTACAATCAAGAGTTGTTAGAGTATGATAGATTTGCAGATGATTATGAGGGTACACCAAATCATATATATGGTACTATAGATACTTTTGATCAAAGTGGTAAAAAAAGCTATAGGCTAAGAGATGATAAGGTTTTAGACCGTCCCGATTTTGAAAAAAAGCTTGAAAAGGCAATATCAAAATATAGAAAAGCTGAAGAAAGATATGGAGTTGGTAACGTAGGTAGGGGTGATATGACAGATTATGATTTTGATTTATTACTTAATTATGGTGGAGGTGATGACGGGACAGGTTCTTGGATTCAAGAAAGACAAGTGGCCGCTGCAAGAGGTCAACTTGATTCAGAACCGCATATAATAGGTACTGATGCTATGATGTACCCTGATTTAAAAGAAGGGGAAGCACCAAAGTTAAAGCAGATGCAGAAAAATATGAGAGACATATATAAAAATGTTATGAATGACGTACACAATGCAGATAATACTTTAAGTTCATACGGAAGACCGAAGACTGAAAGTGTAAGTAAAAGAGATGCTATGAAACTAGCGAAAGATCTTATACCATCACATTCATTAACTTCTACTCCAACTAGTTTAAGACCAGGTGATCAAGGCTTAACAGACGAGCAAGAAGATGCTGAAGTACGAGAAGTTCAAGAAGAAATGGAAAGCCCTGAATTTAACGAGTATGTAAATCAAGATGATACAATGGAAGAAGGCGTTGAAGAAGGTGATAGTGGTGAGGAAGAGTTTGATCCTATGGACATGAATAAAGATGGTTATGTAGACAAATGGGATAGAAAAGAATATAACAAAATGATGGAAGAACAAGGTCAGCAAGAAGAAGATGCTCCAGTAGTAGAAGAAGACGTGATAGCTGATGATCCTCCAGTTGAAGAAGAAGTAGTTGAAGCTGATGATCCTCCAGTAGCTGATGATCCTCCGGTTGAAGAAGAAGTAGTTGAAGCAGAGCAATCGTTTGATCCAAGAGATACTAACCAAGATGGCACGGTTGATAAAAAAGAAAAAAGAGCAGCAATGTTTGCGGACTCTTATGACCCTCAATCTTCTGCTATGAGTAAAAAACCTGTATTTGGAACTGATGAGTATTACGATTTTATGAAGAAAAAAAGAACCAAAGAAATGGGGTTAACAAAAAGAATGTTTAATATATACGATAAAGATTAGTTATGGCGTTTAAAATGAAATATAAAAACCTTGAAGAGGTTGTAAAGCAATTAAAAGGAGCGGTTAAAGCTCACGGTAAACAAGCTGAAATGGTTCAAGATCATATTAATGAAATGAAGGAAGGTTCTCCTATGAAAAAATATGTTTCTGATGCGCAGCGTAAAGCTGTTCATGCTAGTAAAGCCGAAAGAGGTATGCCAAAAACATTGGTTGGCAATCAAAATAAACTACCTGAAGAATTAAAAGCTAAAATAGAGGCAGCACCTGAAACTCCTTTAGCTAAAAAATCAGGAACAAATGTTAGCTGGAAATACGGAGGTAAAACTTATCATGGTACTCTTATACCTAGTAAAGAAACTTCTACGCATCGTTATGCTAGAACACACAATGGTAAAATAAAAAGTTTGCCAAAAAATAAATAATGGCTTACGTACAAAAAAATAATCCATTTTCAGTTACACCTTGTGGTAGGCGTAGATCGTTTATGACAACGGATAATTCTATTGATTTTAATAGTGAGTCACCTTTTGAAAAAAGATTACGAAAAACTACTAAAGGTAAAAATAGAAATTTTCGTACAGTTAAAGAAGGGGCTGGGATGACAAGTAAAGGTGTTGCTGCTTATAGACGTGAAAATCCTGGTAGTAAATTAAAGACAGCTGTAACTGGTAAAGTAAAACCTGGTAGTAAGGCTGCTAAGCGTAGAAAAGCTTTTTGTGCTAGATCAAAAAGTTGGACAGGCGAAAGAGGTAAAGCCGCAAGAAGAAGATGGAGATGTTAAAAAAAAAGGGAGCTTAATTGCTCCCTTTATTATTTACATATTATTTTTAGTCTCTTGGACTTCGGTTCGAATATTCTGGGCTATGCCTTTTATATTCTGCATATGTTTTCTAACCCTAGTACCAGCTGATTTATTACCAGCACTAAACTTATCCGCTTCATGCATTGCTACACTTACTTCTTCCTTTATAGTTTCCATTAAATTTCCTAAATTCATATTATATTATTTTAAATTAAACAATTTCACAATTTCCACCAGCGCAAGCTAACTCGCCTGATAGATCTGTATTATCATCAGTTTCAACAACTTTCGTTAAATCAATATCAGATAACACTTTGGACATTTTATTGTATTCAGCTTCGTTAATGTCCTCAAACGGAGCTTGAGTGTATGTACCACCATCATATGGTAATACTGATAACCCATTGTAATATTCTCTATTACTCCACATCCATTCCCCAGCTTCATCCCATTCATTTTCTTTAAGAGATATTGTAGCAGATACGTTATGTGTATTACTACCTCGTCTATGGCCAGGTTGTATCCATTCTAATGCTACACGTTTTACTCTTTCAAGAGTATCAAATGGTGATTCAGTTCTGAGTATTGATTCAGCTGGAGCTTTTTGTGGTACAGAAATAACAGCCGTATCGTGTGGTCTGAAGTATTCATCTTCAATTAATTCAGGATGTGACTTAGATAAATATTTATATATGGCCTCGTTTTTCCCTACGCGCATCCTACGGACATAATAATCATTATGCCATGCATGAATACCCGATGATGTCCCGAGGACCAGAGACGTTGTCCCTGCAGGTTTTACGGTTGTGCATCTAGCTGATGCTTTTATTCCTATGATCTTTGCTACTCGTGCGTTTTCTTTTGTCACGATATTTGCAGCGTCCTTCATATCCATTTGGAGCACAGCGGCACTCCCTATTCCTGTCATTGACACACCTATAAGAGCGTCTTTTTCTGTTGTCTCTTTCCATATTTCTCTAAGATAGTGGAAGTCGGTATATCCAGCTTGCAACGTCCCAATTAACGCAGCAGCTTTTACTCTGTTATTAAAATCATTTTGATCTTCAATATCAGATACATTAACTTCACATAGATTACAGAACTGAAATGGCCTAAGCGCTATCTCACAACAAGGGTTAGTTCCCCAGTCCTTGTCGTTATTAAGATATATACCAGGTTCTCCAGCTCCTGATAACTCTACACGTTTCCATAAGTCCATAAAAAACTCTTTAGTTACTTTATGTCTCATTAAAACAGCTGAGTTGTTAGCTCTACCTCTTTGTGGGTTAGTTTCCCACCAAGATCCAGACTTACACGCTATCATTTCATTGTCAGTAGCAGTAAACAAACTGATTAATGCAGCTCGTCTAATACCACCAGCTAATACAGCATCTGCTATATGGCATATGATATCGTGTACTTCTAGTGAAGTTAAAGCCGTACCGTCTTCTTTTGATTGAAGTATACCTTCAACTTTAGTTAAACATTCTTTTAATGGCTGTGGACCAGGTGCTTTACCACCTGATGTCACTAGCCTAGCACCTTTTGGTCTGATACACGTATAATCAAAGTTTACTTTAGAAAGTTTCTTATTACTAAGATATGTTTTCATAAGTACTTTAACAGCATCAGACCAACCTTCAATTGAGTCACCTATAACAAACCTTCTAGATCTTTTTGTAAAAGGTTTAGTTACTACAGGTAAATCTTTTATGTGATGCTGTTGAACCGAATAACCGACTCCACATCCTGAAAGTAATAGAAACATTATCTCATTGAAAGCATCTACATCGTCCACAGGTAAATACGAACAGTTATATAATCTGTTTGGACTTACTTGTATTGGTTTACCAGCAAATTGTAAACTTCTCATTGAAGGTAATACCTTTTTAGTGAATACATAGGTATAAGCTTTTCTTATTTCAATTTCTAATTTTGGATAATTTTTGATATGCATCTGCATATTTCTTTCAACCAGTTCATCCCAAGTCTCTCTACGATTTAACTCAGGCATATACCTAGCATATTTCATATGAACAGTGATATCAGAAAGTATGTTTCTATTTATATCTTTCATTTATTACTTATTATTTATTGTTAAACAAAAATCTACTAACGGTAGATACATTACATAATTTACTTTTTTTCTTTCAATATAGGTTCTAAAACCAAAAAGAAAGCCGGGATAAAACCCTATACTAAATTCCCAATCCATATTATTTTATTTTATTAATTAATAATTCTATTACTTGATCACATTCCTTTTGGTTTTGAGGCTTATATAAAGTTACACGTGGATAACATTTGTTTATAAATTTTTTAAACAATTTCCATCTCATTGGAAAACTTTCATTAGCTCTACCTTTTGTTTCAATTATAAAATCATCTCCAACAAAATCTGGAGTATATTTTATAGGTAAAATCTTTTTATTTCCTCTGTCTACAAACTGTCCTTTACCATTAGACTGTCTTTCGTAACTTGAGGATTCAAAGTCAAAACCTTCTATTAAAGTGTATGTTTTACCTTCATAATCAGCTTTTATTTTAGCTTTCTTTAAAGCTTTATACATATACTTCTCTAGACCGGACGCGAAGGTTACGCCATCATATGTAACCTTCTTTGATCTTACTGGTCCTTTTTTTCTATTCTTTCGATATTTCATCTAATATATCTTTAAGTTCTTCTTGTGCTGTCTGTATATACAGAATTGCATCCATAAGCTCTTCTTGAATATCAACTAAATATTTCATTAGACCTTTCATTTTCGTTGTTCTCTCTTCGTGAAGAGTCGTGCCATATTTTTTAAATCCCTCATCGGATCTAGTTTTAAATTTATCTACTACACGTTTTACAACAGGATCTCTAAACTCGTCTTCATCAACGATAAAACCCTTAGCGTCCATAATTTCTCTACTACTCATATTAATTATTTTTTACAAATGTTCCATTAA
>Ga0208159_1000557_pt1 | contig 14731 bp, 3 predicted proteins | sample 9_EtaG_FD_184082 | JGI IMG/M metagenome (GOLD analysis project Ga0208159, IMG submission 184082) | Marine viral communities from the Subarctic Pacific Ocean - 9_ETSP_OMZ_AT15188 metaG (SPAdes) (version 2) | ecosystem: Environmental > Aquatic > Marine > Oceanic | place: Pacific Ocean | collected... | reverse complement strand
ATGTTTTAACTTGATCTGGTTTGTTTTCTGCCTTGATAGAATCAAATTGTCTTCTTAGCTTTTGCTCTGCGGTTTCTGTTTTAGGTTTAGGTTTAGGTTTAGGTTTAGGTTTTGTTTCAGGTATAGAGTCAGTTTTTACTTCTGTAGGTTTTTCTTTAGCTTTGTTCTGAAGTTCAATTATTTTTTTAACTCTATTATCTTCTTTACCTAAAGCCTTTATTTCTTTTTTAGTAAGACCAAAATTCAAAAGCATGTCTATTTGATCTTGTGTCTTTGTATCTTTTTTAAGTTTGTCAAACTCTTGTTTTTTAATTTCTTCTTCTGTAGGTTCAACTGGTTTATCCCAGCCTCCGTAATAAGGCAGGCCAACATCCCAAGTACTCCAACCACCAAACAAAATAGCCTTTTGCCACATTTTTGATTGCTCGCTTAATATACCTCTTATGTTATTAGATTTCTTTATAACACGATCAATAGGTATGTTTGTTACAGCTGTTATGATTTGAGCACCCGCTAAGTATGCTGGATTGTCAAGGCTAAAACCTTTTTCTTTCATTTCCTTAGCGTTCCAACTAAAACTTTTTAAACCACCTACTATTTTTCTATACTTAGAACTTATAGCTGGTGAAAAACTTAAAGCTTCTATAGCTGCTTTTTCATACTCAGGTCTTTGTTTACCAGACTCTTCATATATTTTCATTAAAGTATTTTTAACAGCAACCATACCTGCGCCAGCTATACCTAAACCTTTTAGCTGAGAATCAATCATACCATTAGCAACTCTAGCTATTTTTTTATCTTTATTTTTCTTTTTCTTTTCATCATCTTCTTCGTCATCAAAAGCAATAGCAAATAAAGCTTGCTGTAAAGCATTAAATATTACATTCTGTATAGCGCCATAGTAAGCTATTCTAGACATGTGAACTTTAGCGTCGCCACGACCTGCTATTAAATCTTGTATAGCTCGCTTTTGTATTCTAACGTATTGCATTGGCGTATTAGCCCAGTTAAGTATAACACGGCCAGCCGCTGAAGCTTGTTGCATACTGATTTTATCTGGCGAGCTAGACTGTTGGCTTTCCTCTGCTATTTGTCTAAAGTCTTGAAAAGCTTTTTCTTCTGCAAGCTTTTGATCCATGCCTTCTTTTAAATATTTTTTAATTCTATTTCTATAGAAAGTAGCACCACCTGAAGCAATAGCAAAACTATCCGCATATCTAGTAAGTACAAAACCCTTGCTTAATAAAAATGCTATAGCAGCTTTAACTTTGTTCTTAGAATCCTTTACAGCATCTGCTATTTCAGATTCACTTACGTTTATCTTAAGACCGTTACGGCGTTGTACTAGATAATCAGAGTTCATCAGCTTCATAAAGTCTGACCAGAATTGTTTCTGGTTTGCGAACGCTGCACCTGCCTTTATAATATTATTATCACCCCAATTTATAAAGTTTACAGCAGAAATCGTTTGAAGCAGCGCAGATCTAGTGTTTAAGAACATTACAGCGCCAACAGAATTATTAACCCAATCAAGCACAGCGCTTGTTTGGTCATTGTAACCAAGTCTATTTGTGCCAGCCTTCATACGTTTTAAAGTATTCTCTAAAGCTTTACGCCAACGAGTACCATAAGCAGCTTCCATTTTATTTAAGTTTTCAGGTGAAAATATAATATCTACATTTTCTTGCCACTCCTGTAGGTATTCTTTGCGGTTAACTTTATTTATACCGCCAATAATATCTGTAGTTAAATTACCACCTAACCACTCTTTACCGGGTTCAGGATACATTTTACCTTTTTGTATACCCATTAATCCATCAGCAAACTTTTTTAAATCAGGATTATCTTCTATAAACTTATTAAGCTGTGTAGCGTCTCTTTTAGATAAACCAGGTATTGACATTCCCTGCTGTGTCCACATATAAACTCTAAGCGCGTGTTGATAATTAAATTTACCTACACCTGTTTCTGTTTCTAATGTTTTAGGTAAACCTGGAAACTGATTTTTAAGAGCCATAAAATCATTAGCCGCAGATATTTTAGCTTGAGTTATAGCGTCTTCAGCTCTATTGTAAGTGTCCATTAGGTTTGTTTTTAAGAACTCATATTGAGCCTCACCTTTTTTACCTTTTCCTAGTAAACTATATAACAAACCTTTAAAGTCTTCAGCTGATGAAGCCATTGTAAGCCAGTCAAATCTACCTTTATTCTCACCTACTGTTCTAGCTTTAGCGCTAGAAAACTTTTTAAATGATTCAATACCTGAAGAGTCTTCGATCATGTCGTTGACTATATTATCAAAAGTTCTTCGCTTACTTGCTTTGGCTTGTTGAACCTTAGACTTGACGTCTATTTGACCTAATACTTCTTTGACAGCTTTAACATTTTTAATAGCATCATCTGCAAAGTAAAAATCATTATAACCTTGAGCAGCTTTATCAGCCACCCACATAGCTTTAGCTTGTGCTGTACCGTCAGCTAAACCTGTTATGTTAGCTAAAGGTATATCAATGCCTAAAGCTTTCATGAATTCTTTTATAGGACCAGCAGCTTCTTGAGGTCTTGCTGTAAGTATAAATAAATCTTCTGTGCCTCTAGCGTCTGCTATTTTTTTAGCCACATCAAACAAAGGTCCTTTCTGACCTTCAACAACTTTGCTAAATTCTGTAAAATCAAATGTAGCACCTATAGCTTCTAAGTCTGCCGCCTGTTGAGCAAACTCTGTTGCGTTAATTTTTATAGTCTTACCTGGAATAGACTGAAGCACTTGTCTTTGCTGATCTGCATTTAAGCTTTTAAACGTTTGCTTATAGCTAGGTAGGTTTTTAAACTCATCTTTAAACATGCGTCTTGCAACTACATCTACCATTTCATTTTTAGCATCTAAGAAAGGCATGTTAACTATAACCATGCTCTTAGATCTAGCCAAAGTATCATCAAAATCAAATATTCTAATCTTTTTAATCGGCGGCGCTGTTCTTCTACCCATTGATAAAGCATTATCTAAGGTACCTTGCTGACTTATTTGTTGCTGCGTAGATAATTTACGCTTACTTGCTAAAGCATTAGATAAAGAACTATTGTTTTGTTTTTCTACGACAGGTAAACCTTTTTTAGTAGCGTTGTTTATAACAGTTCCATCAGCCATTATATTAAATCTATCAAGCGCAGAATCACCTTTACCGAACATAATAGTAGCAGGATTTATACCACCTCCATTTCTAATTACGTTTAAGTTAAAGTATCTACCCCAAACGCTATCAGTATCTTGCCAGAAATCAGGCATCTGTTCTCTGTAATCAAAAGACTCTCCGTTAGCTTTTTTACCTTTTAATTTTTTGTCATCAACTTCTAATAAAGGTCCTTGTACGTAATTATCTTTTATAGTTTTAAACTTAGTATCGACATCGCCTTCAACTGCTGCCATAAATAAATATTTACCAACTAATGTAGCAGGCATAGTATGTTCTATAGTTACATTAGCAGACGTTGCTTTTTTATAACCCGCTTGGTAAAATCTCATTGGAGCAGCATTTCTTAGAAAATGAGAAGTTCCAGCTGAGCTAGAAGAAAGCATGGCACCAACAAAAGCAACACCTTCAAAGTCTAAATTACCGTCTGCATCTCTCATTACTTCGTTTTGAAGCAATTTAAAAAACTCTTTTAATTCGTTTATTTTAGCATCTTGACTTTTTACAAAAGCTGGATCGTCTAGTTGAGTTTCTAAGTTGTTCTTATCAGCAAAAACATCTGTTTTAATAAACAAATTGCTAAACTCTGAGCTTCCTTTTTTAGGAAACAATGCGTCGGCTTGCTTTCTTGCTTCAGCATCTGTAAGGTTTAAATCTTTATCGTTTTTTAATCTATTATATTCTGCATCTATAGAATCTGCTATCCACTGCCTAGCTTCAATTGTACTTCTAAAAGGTAAATTACCTGCATACCCTCTAGGTATACCTGTTTTTTTCGATATAACCGCGCCTTCAATTTCACCAAAAACATTATCACTTGGATCTTCTTGTAGGCTTTCGAATAATCGTCTAGTTTCTCTTACTTGTTCACGGTGTTTTTTAGTATTATCTTTTAAAAGATTTTCACTTCTAAAAGCCAATGAGATCCATAATTCTCTTGGAACTCGCCTAGTAAGACCACTACTTATAGCGTAATCTAAAAACCTTTTTACACCCTCAGGCGTTTTCATGTCAAAAGCTTTTGCATCAACCTCAACATCTTTTCCGTTTTTATCTTTTACTATTACTTTTTCTCCTTTTAATAATTGAGGTATTACTTTACCATATTCATAATTAAAACGATTAAAACCTAAAGCGTCAGTACCGCTCATAGCTGCTTGAAAAACATTTTCTGCTTTTCTTTTCTTAGCTAGTGCATTAGATTTACCAGCACCAGTATCTGCTTTAGCTTGATCTGTAGTCAGCTTAGATCTGCCTACAGTATTTATAAGATTGTCTACATACATCTTAGACAGTCCAGTAAGTAGAGAACCAAACTCGGTTCGAGCTGCTCCTTTAATAGGCACGCTCAACTCTCCTTTAGTAATACCAAGACTTTTCTGTAAACTTTCTATAGTTTGTTTTGTTATTCTACCTCTGTACTCTGGCTTTAATTCGTATACTTGAGTTTGACTAGTACTACCTAAGCTTCTACCGCTTTTATTTGATATACCTTCTATAGCTCTTGTGACTGGTTGATAGAATTTTTTTAACACTGTAGGGTTTATAGCTATGGATCTACCTCTAACGTCTTTAGAAACGTCTATTTTTTTACCCTGCTTGTCTATTACTGTTTGACCTGTAGCAACATTATAAGGAGGCATAGCTTTTATAAAGCTTCTAACATCTTCAACATTTTTAAAAATATTTTGAAGCTTGCTAGCCTCAGAAGAAACAGGTTCACCTTTAACATCAGCATACTTCAAGCTAGCGTTACCTTTTACTTTTTTACCAGGCATACCAAACAAAGCTTGTGAAACTTTGTCAAAGTATTTAGAAGCTAGTTTTTTGAATGTTAATCTTTCTTTGTCAGTTACTTTAACTATACCTTCTACGTCTTTGAGTTTATCACCTTCTGTAACAGGTCCAAACTCTCTAGGATCTACTTGAGTAGTAGCTACTTCTTTTTCTGGCTTAGGTTTAGGATCTGATCCTTCGTCTACTATTTGTTTAGTAGAAGAATCAATATCAACTAAGTTAAATTTATTAGGATCAAGTCCTGCAGCTGTATATATTTCTTTTTTTCTTTGAGCAAGTCTTCCTAAGAAAGTACTGACTTCACCTTTTTCTTTAGAGTATTCTTCTGCTAATGATGTTTTCCTGTTAGGAGGTATTTTTGCATAAACTAAATCAACCATACCAGGTGTCATCATATCTGCTACAGCCTGCAACACGTCATCAGATGTTACCCCACTTTGTTGGGTTATATCTGGATTAAAATTTAATAATGGTAATATTAAGCCAGAGTTTTCTTCCACAAGCGTGTTTGCAGCACTAACGTCTCCGTCAAGAATCTTTTGCATTAGCTCTTTGTTTCTTATAGCTTGCTCAGGAGTTGTGTCGACAGATCCTATATTTTGATCTAAACGTTTTTTAGCAGCTGCTTTAAGTGGTTGCTCTTCTACTCTATTAGCATCTTGCTCTGTTAATATTTCTTGAGCAGCATCAACTTCTGCAATACCTGTTTCAGCTGCGGCTATTGCTGCAGCATCTGTAACTAAAGCTCCTTCTGCACCCTTTTCGGCTATTTCTAACTGTTCCTTTGTTAATCCCTCTCCTTTAGCTATTGTCTTGTTGTAGTCTCTTAAAAAAGCAAAGACATCAGATCCTTTATCAAATCTTATTTTTAAAGGTTTTTTAGCTTTTCCAAAAAAGCTTTGTATAAACTCTTTTATTTTAGCGAGTACTGTGTTTAAATTACCTTTTACTTTTATATCACCTTCAGTTAAAGCTTCGCTAACTAATGGTATAACCTCTTCCCACGTGTTTGCAGCGGTGTAATTCTCATCGTTTAAATACTCATTAAAATCTTCCCTAAATTTTTCATTTATAGTAATATCAGGATTACTTAAAATCTCTTGCAGTAAAGATTTGCCAAATGCTATAGCAGCCTCAGGATTGTTTTTAAATGTTTGCTTAAAAAACGGATGTAGTATTTCATGCTGATCTGTTGTAAACACATTGTCTTGAGCAGCGGCTCTATCATTTATTAATACTAAAGTAGTGCCATCCGCCAGGTCCATAGTTTGCCCATAATCTGTAGCTGCCCCAGGCTTGGCTCCCTCGGCTTTTAACTGTTCAACTCTCTCGTTAACACCTTCTTGGGTTTGAAAGTTTTCGTATTTATAACCTAATTGCGCTGCTACTTTTGTAGCCGCTTGTCTAGCTTTAGAGGTTGTTAAAGTTCTTATGTTAGCTTCTTCTTTAACTAGTGATTGTATTTTACCTTTAACAATAGCTAAGTTTAATATTTGAGGTGCAGCTAAATCTTTGTCGTCTATTTTATTTATCTCCATTTCTAGAGCATTTTTTTGAGACATTAAATCTAGCAGCTGTGCTCTTACTTCCGGTGTAGCATTGTTTGGTATTTTAAGTCTGCTATTATAAGTGGTATTAATGGCGTTTTTATCTGCTTCGTATTGCTGCTTAGTGTATTCAGGATTTTTACCATTATTATAATCACGGTCTAGTTTTTGATTAGCCATTTTAAACCAATTATCAACAGCTTTACTTGATGTTGAAAAATCACCCATGTTAAAGTTGATAGCTAATTTTCTAGCTGTATTTCTTATTTCTACAGCACTTTGCGAGGCAATACCAGCTACTCCAGGCATCAGCAAAGCAACATTACCACCGATTGTTCCAGCTTCCCAGCTATTTTTCCAATTTACATATTCACCCCCTAAACCTAAAGATAATCCTTTTTGAAGATCACCTATTGTAGTTTGTGAAAACTCAGTGCCAAACTCAGATAAATAAGCGGCTGACTTATTTAAACCTCCTCGAAGAAAGCTTTTACCAGCTTGCTTCCATTGACCTTTTATTAAAGAAGCTACTCCGTCTTTACCTAAACCTAGTGCTTTTCCAAATGCTGAAAATTGTTTTTGTAAACCAAATCTTTCTGTAAAAGTCATTAATGTAGCAGCTGCGGCGGCACTGGCTGAATCATCATATCTACCACTTTCCAAGGCGTTAACTAAATACGCTTTTCTTTTATCTTCTGGCATATTTTCAAGACTAAGACCTTCTGTTTCTGCTTGGTTTTCAACCCCTTGCATAAACGTATCATACCATTGTTGCCCATAAAAATCTAAGCCCATGTATGCACTACCCAAAACGTTCATTCCAGTAGCTATAAAAGGAGCTGCTGCACCTCCACTAAAATAAGTAGCGGCTGTTCCTCCAAGGGCTGCGGCCATATATGGTAAAGAAGCTGAAAATTGCTGAGTTGTTTTAACTAACCAAGGATCATCTTGATCTATATCTTTATAACCTTTTAAAGCTTTTTCTATTTGAGATATATCATCTAACTGTTCAGCAACTTCTCTTAAATCATCTTTAATTTCTCTGTCATATCTTGCAATAATATCTTTTATAGTTAAAGCCCTTCCTAATCCACTAAATTTAGAAGCATCTCTAGCCGCGTAACGGCGGCGAATTGAATAAATATCGTCTTCACTAATCTCACCTTCTTTAATAGCTCTTATTAACGCTTGTCTTTTAGACATTGTTTCATCTAAATCGCTTGAAGCTATGTCTAACTGTATCGCATTAAATGCTTTTTGATTAGACTTAAACGTTTTGAGTAGCTGTTCAACGCTTCCAAAAGTTAAATCTCCTTTATAAGTATTTTTTTGTAAATAATCTAAAGTAATAAAAAAGGGATCATTTTCTCTTTGTTTAGTTCTTAGCACATCTTTTTGAGCAGAAGCAGCTACGAGCATTAAACTTCTATATCTTTTCTGATATTCTGGGTCAGCCTCTAATTTATCTTGTATTAATTCTTTTGAATAAGCTTCATACTCTTTATTAGCGTTGTCGTAACCTTCTTGAGTCGATGTATCGTATTTTTCCTGGAGCTCTTGTCTTTTTTGTTTAAGCAACGGTCTTGCTGCAATTTTTAATTGTATTAATTGAGCACCTATAAATGGATCATTTTTAACAGTGTCGCTAAAAACATTTTTAAATATAGTACTGTCATCTTTATCGTCTAGAAAATCAGCAGCGTACTCGTCATTAATTTTAGATACAAACAAAGCTTTAGCCTCTGGCGTGGGTTCTAATACATCTTTAGCGTCTGCGCTTCCTTTATATTTTTCATTTAATTCTAAAAGACGTTTATATTTTTTAGTTTTCTTAAATTCATCTAAAGGCTTATTTGACGCAGGTATAAAGCCCGTCCCGCTTGAAATTCCAGAAGCGCTTTCATCTCTAGTGTAAGCTTGTTTCTTTCTGTTTTTTTCAACTTCTTGTTGTAGCTTAAACATTTCCAACCTATCTTTTTTCTCTTCTTCAGATAAATTTAAAGTATCAAAATACTCTTCAACATCTGGATATTCAAAATCGTAAGAAATAATATTATCTTCAAGATAAGCCCTTGGATTAAAATCTGTTAGTTTAGCTTTTTTGTTTTTTTCTAAATAATTATTAAATGCTTTAAAATCATTTTCACTTAATGAACTAACATATTGACCACCTACTTCTTGCACTTGAGTTAAAGGTATAGCGCTAGATTGCTCGCTTAAATATTGTGATAACTTCTGAGTTTCTTTTTTTAATCTCTCAGATCTAATTCTATTTTGTTTTAAAATAGCATCTAATTGCTCCTTAATGTCACCACTTAAATGACCAAGCTTATCTACTACGGTTAAAGCTACTAGTCTATCTTCATCATTATCTGAGTTAGGATCAACTAAAACAAAATCTTCTTGAGTACTAGATTTCTTGTAGTATTGTATTTGGTTTGTATCATTTACATCAAACTTATAATCATAGCCATCACCTGGAGAATACACTTCTCCAAAATCTACTACAGTTGTAAATTTTTCTTTTTCTTTTTTAACTTTAGCTTGATGATCTTTGTATTTTTTTTCAAACTCTTGGATAGATTCTATATTTACGTATCCTGGATTTTCTTCATTAAACGCGTATATCTTACTAAAATCCCCTGTTTTATTTAAGTCTTCTATTAAAAAACCTACCTTCTTTACATTTTGCTCGTAGTTTTCTTTAGCCCTTAAATTGCTTAATAGGTTTTTTTGAAATTGTGATAGTCCATCTAAAGAAATTGAACTCTCGGATGCTGGGTCCGGGGTTGATGTAAGGTTCGCATCCTGTGTCCCTACATCGCTCGACTTTACTTCTTCAACAACTTCTTCTTGTGGCTTAGGATTAGCTGCTAACCAAGCTTTTAGAGCTGCATCTCTTTCTGTTCTGCTTAAATTTTGTATACTAGCGTAATAATCAGCCTTAGCTTTTTTCCACTCTTCCATAAAATTTTATTATATTAAATTTATATATTATTATCTTTTTCAAACTTTTCTACAGCTGCATTTCTAGCTTCAGCTAAATCAAATACTGCAGCGTCTTCTTTTACTGTTGGAAATTGATTTGTCATAAATGGCTTTAAATAATTATTCATAAAATAGTCCTTGTATTTACTTTCAAATAAAACTTTTTTATCTTGAGACAATGGTAAATCCTTGCTGTAACTCCAAGCTTTAGAGCCAGCATTTGCAGCTTGAACCATTTGATCATCTTCGTTTACACTAGTGCCTTGGGCAATATACACGTTCCAAGCTGCCACAGCTTCTTGTTCAGAACTTAATAACCCTGCAACTTCTGCGTTTATAAAAGGATCAGCCTTACGCTCAATTTTATCCATATCAAACTTAAGCATGTTTCTTCCTTTGCCATTGCCTATGTCTACTATTTCATAATCATAAGAACCGTCAGGGTTTTTCATTACAAACTCTTCAGATATTCTAGCTGTAGGCGAAAGTGAACCATCTTCTAAAATATCTTTAGCATTAAAAATGTTAATAGAAGTCAGTAAAGCTAACATGTTTTTGTTTATATCTGGAGTAACTGCAACTAAAGAAGTATCAGATTCCAGTAAAGCACTTAAAGAAGTATTGTTTATAATTAAAGGTTTTTGTAGCATAGGTCCTTGAAAAACTATAGTTTGACTACCGTCTTGATTTAAATAAAGATCTAAAGCATAGCCATCTGATTTAGAAAAACCTGGTTTAGCGTTTATAATAGAATTTGCTACCATGTATCTATAATCATTGTTAACATCAAAATTAGAATCATCTGTAACAGAAAGTTCACCAATTAAATTTTCAATAAATTCAATAGAAGCAGCAGGAGCTTCTTCTAGATTTTTTAAAGCTTTTTTTTCATATTGACAACTAGGTTCCACACAATCATTGTTTTTGATTGCTATTGAAAGCTCAGCATACGTTTTTATAGTAGATTGATACGCATTATCAAGCATCTTAAATTCGTAATCAGAAGACTGTGATATAAAGTCTTTATTGTAAGCAATAGCATTGCTTTCATTAAACTGCTTTATTATAAGATTATTTGTTATATTTTTATCTTCCATAATTATCATTGTTTACCAAAAAACCCTCCAGCTATCGAAGCTACACCGCCTATAGCACCTGTGATAGCAGACGTTCTATCCGCGCTAGCCATTGCTGCAGCTTGTCTAGCAGCTTGCAGTTCAGCATAAGTTCTATCTATTTGACCTTGTTGTCTTGCTTCTCTTATTCCAAAAGTAAATTGAGCGCCCTGAACATCAGCATCTTGTTGTCGCATTTGCTCTGACATGAGCTGTTGTTCTTCTTGCTTTTTGCCCTCAGCTCTCATTTTTTCATTTTGTGCCTCTTGCTGCTCTATACTAGCCGCAACACCTTGTTTACTCTTTAAGGCGGCTTGAGCTAAAGCTGTAGCGCCACCAGCTGAAGTGCCCGTAGATCTTATAGTATCTAGCGTGTTAGCTAATGAAATGTCTGCTTGTTCAATTTGAATCTCAGCGGCTTGTGTAGCAACTCCTAATTGTGAAAAAGGATTTGTTATCATACTAGATAGATCTGTCACGGCAGCATACGGATCTATTATAGCTTGTCTATTAGCTTCTAAACCATTTAATTTTTTTTTAAGCTTTCTAGCTCTTTTAGCGGCTCTTCTTTGAGCTCTCCTAGCAGCGCTAGAACCAAAAATACCACCTATTATATTGGCTGCTCCTCCGATAACGGCTGCCGTAGTTGCTATTGCCATACCTTTATTTTTTTATTAATATCCATTGTTAGTTATATATTCTGTTCCTACTTGAAACAATTGTTTTTCTCCACCTAAATCTGTGGAAGAATCTGTAGACATGGTAACTACGGCGTAAAATCCTTTTATACCTGTCATTTGTTCGCCAAAATGCACTGCATATTTTGTTGGCGGACTAGTGTTTAAAAGATTAGCGTAATATTTATTTTCTTTACGATAAAATCCAGCTCTAAAGATGTTTCCACTTAAAGTATTAGGATATGTTTGACCACTAGCATCATAAGCGCCTTCATCGTAACTATATACTTGACTCGTAATATCTATTGTAGAACTAAATTCAAGACTATTAATGTAGGTGTCTCTACCCGTAGAATCTGAAACAAATGAATCTACACGCCAGCCGTTAAATCCTTCGTATTCTATTGTTTTAAATGTTTTGCTTAAATCAGGATTATCATTAAACACAAAAGTAACTGAAGACGGATAATTAATTCCGTAAAAATTATTTCTTAAATTAGCAATAAAACTTAAAGAAACATTATCTTGTAAAGTAACTGGTCTATTAAGTATTAATTCTACAAAAGTAGCTTGAATATTTATACTTAAAACTACAGTACCCGGTGCTATATTAAGTCCTTTAACTAAATCTCCTAATGTTATATTCCCAGTAACATTATCAACTCTTATTTGAATAGAATTAGAAACAGCTCCTTGCAATGTTGCTTGAGAGTTTCTGTCTTCTTGACTGTTGTGAAGCCACAAACCTGCGTTTTTAGTAGTATACATTTGATTTCTTATACTTACTATTTGATCAGGATTATAATCAAAAAAGCTTGTCCATCCGTTTATTTTATCATCAAAAGCTAACGTGTTATATTTATCAATGCCGTTGTTTCCTGAAGTTATTGATATATTTTGTTTAGTGTTAACAATGTATTGACTCGTGTATATGTCCCATCCACCTAATACTACTCCTGGATTTGAAGATACTTTTATTCTATTTAATTCATCTCTAAAATAATCTTTCATTCCTGCAGAAGATATTTCATCTATACCGCTTCGTGATAATCTTAAAATAACATTTTTATTAGAGTCAGAAAAATATTTATTATAACCATAAATAGCAAAGCTCTCTGGATTTGTACCTATACCATATTCACCTAAGTAGGGTACTATTTGACCTATTACAGTCATAATAGCGCTTACCGAAGTTCCACCGCCTTCTGCAGAGTATATAGCGTCTTTATCTATTAAAGCTTTACTTACTTTTAATTCTTGAAATATATTTAAATTAGTATCTTCAGCATATAACTTTTGTATACTTCCATTAGCTGGATCTAGGCTTTTAGTTATTTCTTCTCCTATACTAAATACGTTTGTATTGTTAATACCTGTTCTTGAATTAAATATACCAGAATATATCAAAGTATTTACTCTGGTAGATTGATTAGGTTCATCTTCTACTAAATAAGCTTTAGCTCCGTAATCTGTTGAAGTGTTGTTATATCCACCTCTAATTCTAGATTCTTCTAAACACCAATTTCCATCAGACGAGTTATTAGCTTGTCTAGGTGTAGATCTAGGATAACCACCTATACTTTCAGGTATACCAAAAGAACCATTCCACATAGGCGCGTCTGGATCCTGACTAAATCCATCAGAATTTGTCTTTTTAAGAATAAAAGTGTTAAAATATTTTACCTCTATTACCGCTGCCATAATTTATTATTACTTATTTTTTTAATTATTTAATTTAAGGACAATTAAGATCATCTGGATCACAACCAAAATCTTGACCATTACAAGACTCTGTAGCTTCTTCACCGTATGTTCCGGTGTTACCTTCTACGCTGCAATTAGGAAAATCACCACTAATTGCTACTGGGCATGTAGAAAGTATACCGTTGTCATCTTGGTAAAAAGCTGAGATCCCATTATAACCTGCAAATTCTCCACCAGGACCTTGAGTAAATATTGAGCTTTGGGTGTAATCTAAAAGTACTAAAGGCGTGCAAAAGCATTGACTAGTGTTATTAAAACCTGTTTTTGTACAGAAACTTAAGCTGTTACTAAAAGTCCAATCACTTGGACTAGCTTGCTGAGTTGTTCCAGGTACAAGATATGGAAAAGTAAAATTAGTATATGTATTTGGCCTCATTATAAATTCACAAACAGCATCATGAGAATTTCTATTTGAAACTTTCCATTGACCACAAGCAAATACAACCTCTGTTACACCAGTTAAGTCTATGTTGCTTACTGTTGTTATGTCTGCTTTAGTTCCAAACGGTGTCGGATCCGGAAGTGGAAAACCAAATTCACTGTATTGTATTTCTGGAACAGCAGTCCAAACAATGCTTGAAACTTGCCCTAATAAATTACCATTTGATTTATCATATATTCTAGAATTTGGCGGTAAAAAAACAAAATTAGGATCTCCAACTCCTCCAAATTGATTAGCTGTCGTGTAGCTACCAGCGCCAGCGTTTTCATCTCCAACGGCTACTCCAGTTCGTATAGGGGTTGGAGGACTATAACTAAGCCAATTGACTACTGGAAATAGATCTAAATCATTTCCAAAAGGATTTATATAAACAATATCTTTTACGCTAAAAGTGTTAGCACTAATAACAGCGTCAAGGGTTGCTTCAGAATCTTTTGCAAAATTAGGATCAGAATAAGCAGGTATACCTTTAGGGGTTCTCATTCTAGCAGCCCAAGCCTTGTCTACATAAGCGGTTTCTGCATTTATTATTATTTTACAAGTTGGAGCTGTGTAAGAAGAATCAGATCCATCGGCGTCTTTTAGTCTTAACCTAAGAACCATTGATCCACGCCAAGTTTGCTCTGTTTTAATTATTCTTAAAAAACTAACACCGTTATTAGAAGCGTCACTATTTAAGTTTACATTTTCTGTATCTAAAACATAAACACTCATTTGGTGGTTTTCTTCAACATTATTTTCACCTTGGCTTTCATATAAATAAGGCCAATTAAGTCCGCCTCCTTGAAAACCAGCTTGTGTTGGACCAGGATATTGAGAATATATTTCCCATTGTAGTCCTTCACTAGACCTATGAGTTTGGTTTGTAGAGCTACCATCTTCATAAAATCTAGAACCGTTTTCAGCTTCAAGAGTGGCTACAGCAATAGTGTCTAATTGATCAATAGTTACTAAAGCGGGATTAGGGTCACCGTTTGATAATGTTAGAAAAACACCTTCTGGAGAACATATACTTCTCAAAGTGCCATTTTCTCTAGATCCTAATATTACTGGTATTTCGTTTTCAAGAGAAACAGTTTCATTAAAAAAACTTATAGCATCTGGCTCAACACCTGTGGGATCTATTACAGTGGCTTTAAATTGAAAATAAAAAACTCTATCTGAAGGATTTGAATTAAAAACAAACATTGATGCTGTTTTTAAGTTAAAC
>Ga0208159_1000555_pt1 | contig 14763 bp, 12 predicted proteins | sample 9_EtaG_FD_184082 | JGI IMG/M metagenome (GOLD analysis project Ga0208159, IMG submission 184082) | Marine viral communities from the Subarctic Pacific Ocean - 9_ETSP_OMZ_AT15188 metaG (SPAdes) (version 2) | ecosystem: Environmental > Aquatic > Marine > Oceanic | place: Pacific Ocean | collected... | reverse complement strand
TCCTGATGATATATTCTTTGGTATGAATGTAGGTTGTTTAATCAATCAAAAGTCAATGGCTTTCTCATATGCTAAAAACTTTAGAACAAGATTTATTATTGGCTGTGGAATAATACTAAATGGAATACCAAGACTTCTTCCAATGGTATTAGATAAAAATGGTAACTGGATAGGAGAAATAGTATGACAGATAAAATAAACCCTGATTATTATCAAAAGGGAGAATGTACTTGTGGTAAAAAATTACAGACATATGACTATGTTAAAAACTTACCATATGCAGATGCTACATCTATTAAATATATTATTCGCCATAGAGATAAAGGTGGATCAACAGACATCAAAAAAGCTATATGGTTTTTAAAAAAGATATTGATAGATGAGTATAAAGAAACCGAGTAAACCTATAGTTGTAGGAGATAAGAAGTATTACAAATATCTTATAGTTTGGGAAGATATTGTTGGAGATAGCACGATTACAGATTACAATGAAACTAATAATATGCATTGTGCTTTAATTAAAACTGAGGCATATATATTTAAAAAGACTAAGAAATATGTACATTCTTTTAGTAGCTATCAAAATGATAATGGCGAAATAGGATTTGGGGATAGAAATATTTACCCTAGAAGTGTAATCAAAAAGATGTTAAGGATATAACAAGAATGAAAGCAGAACAAAAAAATAAAGCCCTTATAGGTTTGGATAACTTTAAAAGAAGTTCTGATGATGAAGAAAAATTAAATAGTGCTTGTACAGCATTGTTTAGTACTGACATTGGATTGTCAGTTCTCCAATACCTAAAATCAATTACCATTGAGTCGGTAGCTGGGCCTGAAATATCTGATAACTCTCTAAGACATTTAGAGGGGCAAAGATATATTGTTGGGTTAATACAGCGTAGAGTCAATAAGGGAAAAAGTCAAAACATAGTAAAGGAGAAAAACAATGAGTGAAGAACAAACACAACCTGTTGAACAGACACAAGAAACTGTACAACAACAACCACAGGAAAATGTTTCACATGAAACGCAAGAAGCAACAACTACTGAACCTAGTCCTAGACCAGAATATATACCTGAAAAGTTTTGGAATACAGATAAAGGCGAAGTTAATATGGAAGAATTTGGTAAGTCTTATACGAACCTTGAAAAGTATGTAGGTGGTAAGAAAGAAGAATTACGAGATCAAATTGTTGATGAACTTCAACAAGAAGCCATAGCAGAAAGACCTGAAAAGGTAGAGGGTTATGAATTACCTAAATTACCTGAGGGAGTAACAGAAGAAATAATAAATGCCAATCCTATGACAGAATGGTGGAAAAACTTTTGTTATGAAAATGCATACGATCAAGAAGTATTCCAAGATGGAGTAAATAAATATGTTGATATGTATGTAGGTAATCAAGTTGATATAGATGCTGAAAAAGAAAAGCTAGGCGAAAATGCTGATGCAAGATTAAATGCAGTTAATAACTGGGCATCTTCACAATTTACACCTGAACAATACGAAGCAATATCTTCAACGCTTGGTCAATCTGTAGATGGTATAGAAGCATTAGAAAAGATGATGAATATGAATAAACAAACTATATCTAATGCACAAAACTTTACACAACCTGAAAGACCTCTAACAGTAGAGGATGTTCGATCTATGATGAAAGATAAAAGATACTTTGATCCTAAAGAAAGAGATGAGTCTTATGTGAGAAAAGTAGATGATGCTTTCGCTAGATTGTATCGTGAATAGACTAATAGTAGAAAAAACTACACCTGAACATTGTTTCGATTTAGCCCCTAGATTAAAGTCAATAGATAGATATGAATTGGCTTTGTGGGGGCTTGATCCTTTACTTGCATTATTGCAACCATTTAGATTTACTAGAAGAAAAAATATACATACTTTCACAATATTAACAGAATCTAAACAAGAAGTAGTTGCTATTTTTGGTGCTGTACCTACTAGAAACAATCATAAAATCGGCACAATTTGGTTCTTAGCATCAGATTTATTAGATAAACACTATGCTTATTTTCTTAAAAGGAATAAGAAATGGCTACATTACCTAGAAGAAAACTATGATTATCTTTGTAATTATATAACTGAAGAGCATCAAACAAGTATAAGATGGTTAAAATGGCAAGGGTTTGAATTTTCTAAACCTATGCTTGTAAAAAATGTAAAAGTGTTGTATTTCTATAAACGATTACATAATGTAGTCAAAAATGGGATGCAACCTATTTTGAATGAAATCGGCCCAGCATGGAAAACCGAGTTAAGTCAAAAAAGATAATTGCTTAATTAATAACAACAACAACGACAAAAAGGAGGCAACATGAGTACATCTATTTCAACTGCCTTTATTAAGCAGTTCGAGTCTGAAGTTCATATGGCTTATCAGCGTATGGGTTCAAAACTGCGTAATACTGTAAGGCAAGTAAATAATGTAAAAGGTAGCCAAGCGAGATTCCAAAAAGTCGGTACTGGTACTGCTGTGTCTAAATCAAGACATGCACAAGTTCCAACTATGGATATCTCTCACTCAACTGTTGATGTTACTCTTTCAGACTTCTATGCGGCAGACTATGTAGACCGATTAGATGAATTGAAAACTAACATTGACGAAAGACAAGTCCTATCTCAATCTGCGGCGGCGGCTTTAGGTAGAAAAACTGACCAGACTATCATTGATGTATTAGATGCTGGATCAAACTCAAACAATGTAGCACATGGTTCTGCTGGATTAACTCTAGCAAAAGCATTTACAGTGTATGAAGCATTTGGTTCAGGAGATATACCTGATGATGGCCAAAGATACTTTGTAGTATCTTCTGCTGGTTGGGCTGATTTATTACAATTAGATCAGTTTTCTAGAGCGGAATATGTAGGGGAAGCACAACTTCCTTATGCAGGTGGCTTAACAGCTAAGAGATGGCTTGGTTTCATGTGGTTTACACACTCAGGTCTTTCAATCTCAGGATCAACTAGAGAGTGCCATGCTTATCACAGATCAGCATTAGGTACTGCTATGGGTTCTGAAATTAGAACTGAAGTGAACTACATTCCTGAAAAAGTCAGTAACTTAATCACATCTTATATGAGTCTAGGTTCAACTATGATTGATAATAATGGTGCGATCAAAGTACAAATAACAGAATAGGAGATAACTATGGCATTAGTAAAAAGTGATCTAAAAAAGGTTGCAGGTGGTGCAAATAGTATATTCTACTATACTACTACTGACGCAACAGGTACAAGTTCAGGTCAAACTGGATCGAGTGGTTACTTCAATGATGCTACAAATGAGTTAAAGCAAAATGACATCATTTTTGTAGTAGCATCAACTGGAGGAACAAGGACTATTGATATGCATGTAGTAAGTTCCGCAACTGGAGCGGCTACTGTAACAACTATCATTGGTTAATTGGTACTTTAAACAAATGGTATGGGGGGAGTTTACTTTCCCCCATATCTAGTATAAGAATTAAATATGGCTGACAGTAAATTTGATATATGCAACAAAGCAATGGTATTAGTAGGTGCTAATACAATCTCAAGTTTTACTCAGAATACAACAGAATCAAAAGTAGCAAGTCAGCTTTACGAATCAACATTAGAAAATTTAATCACAAGATGTAGATGGAGATTTGCAAGTAAACAATCTCAACTAAGTAAAAATACAACTAATCCTGATGCAAGATATGAATCTTCATATGCTTTACCAAATGATGCATTAGTTATCCACACAGTTACAGTAGCAGATGATGTTATTAAATATGACAGATATGGACAAAATTTATTTACAGATACTACATCTAGTGATATTGTTATTGCAGATTACACTTTCCAACCTAGTGAAAGTGATTTTCCTCCATACTTCAAACAGACGCTGGTTTTCGAACTGGCGTCTTTATTTGCAGGAGCAATAGCAAGAAACGATCAATTATCAGAATTGTATCACAAGAGAGCAATAGCCCAACTTGCAATAGCAAAAGGACTAGATGCACAAGCACAAACTACAAGAAGAATGGAAGTAGAAAGATTTAGAAATACTAGAAATCATACAGCGTTGAGCGGAATTAGATAGGATGAACTATGGCAAGACAAAGGGTTCATCAAGCTAGTTTCTTAAGAGGAGAACTTGATCCAAAAATATTATCTCGTGTTGATCTAGCGGCTTATGGTCAGGGATTAAAAAAAGCAAGAAATGTAATACCAGTTAATCAGGGTGGTATTGAAAGAAGAAGTGGTAGTGTTTACAGAGCAGACTTAGGTGCTGTTTCAAGAATAGAACCATTTATATTTAATGAATCACAAGAATATGTATTTGCTTTTCAAAACCAAGCATTAAAAATTTATTCTACTAATGGTACTTTAGTAGCAACATTATCATCATGCCCTTGGGTTACTTCAGAATTATTTGAAATGAACTATACTCAATCAGGAGATAACATGATTATAGTACATGAAAATTTTGTACCACAAGTTATTACTAGAGTAGGAGCAACTACATTTACAAGAACTGCATTTGGTTTTGAACAAAGTCAAAATGGAGCAGACACATTTCAACCATATTTTAAATTTGCAGATGATAGTATTACATTAGATATTAGTACAGCTACAGCAGGATCAGGTGTTACTGTTACTACATCTTCAGCATATTTTACTTCATCATATGTAGGTATGAAGTTAAGGTATCATGGATCAGAACTTACTATTACTGGATATACATCTTCTACACAAGTTACAGCTACATTAGAAAAAGATGTTGAAATAGTTTTAGATGAAGATCCATTTGCAACTTCACAAGGATCAGGAGTAGTTAATGTAACTCATGTACAACATGGATTTAGCACAGGTGCTAGTATAGTTATAGCTGGAGCAGAAGATATATTTGATCCTGATGGTAATGGTTTAGCGGCAGGTAATATGAATGGCACAAGAACTATTACAGTAATAGATGATAATCATTATGAGTTTACAGCAGATTCTAGTGATACTGCAAATGAATCAGTAGATGGTGGAGGTGTAAGAGTTACTATAGCAGGACATCCTCCTACTACAGTATGGGATGAACAAGTATTTAGTGCAGTAAATGGTTTTCCAAGAACAGTTACATTTCATGAACAAAGATTATTTTTTGGTGGAGTAACAGCTTTACCTGATGGAATACAAGCTAGTAAAGTAGCAGACTTTTTTAATTTTGATGTTGGTACTGCTGAAGATGCAGACTCAGTACAAATACAAATAGCTTCAGATCAAGTTAATGAAATTAGACATTTAACATCTTCAAAGACATTAGAAATATTTACAAGTACAGGAGAATTTTTTTTAAAACCACAAGTATCAAAACCTATTACACCAACTGATATACAAATAATTAGACAATCAAGTTTAGGCATACAGGTAAAAGCTATGCCAAAAAGATTTGATGGTGCAACTATATTTATACAGAATAATGGAAAAACAGTAAGAGAGTTTTTCTTCAATAGTGGTGCAGAGGAATTTACTTCTAATAGTATTTCTTTGCTTAGCTCCCACCTAATAGATACACCTATTGATTCCGCAACTATTACATCTATAGGAGAAAGAACAGAACAGTTTTTCTTCTTAGTTAATACTGATGGAACAATAGGTGTATTTACTTCTCAAAGAGCAGAGAAGATAGCAGGATGGGTGTTATGGAGTACAGATGGAACATATGAATCTGTTGCTTGTACAACTGGTAATATCTATGCAGTAGTAAAAAGAACTATAAATGGAAGTGATGTTTATAATTTAGAACAATTTTCTAATACATCCTTTGATGTACCTACAGATTGTACAGTAACTAAAACTATATCAGGAAGTTATCAACCACATGGAACACCATTAGTTAAAGGTGCTATATCTTCTTCTACAACTTTTATAGCTGATGGATTTACAAATGCTCCAAGTCAAGGAGAAACATTTCAATTTGGAGGATCAGGTACAACCTATACGATACAGTCTGCAACTGCTACTGGTAATTCAGGAGAATACACTATCGTTATAAGTGCATCAGTATCTCAAGCAGATAATACTGCATTACAATTTGTTACTAGCAAAGTATTCTCAGGTCTTAATTCAACACCTAATCTTGTAGGAAAAACAGTTCATGCAACAGCAGGATCAACAGAGGGTGGTAATATATTCTATTATGGAGATGGCACAGTAGATTCAAATGGAAATGTATCTTTTGATACACCTATTAGTGCTTGTGATATAGGATTATTATATAGCCCAACAGTACATACTTTACCAATAGATGCGACTATTCAGGGTGGACAACTTACTGGTCATCCTAGAAAAATAGGTAAAGCTATAGTAGAGTTATCTTCAACTTATAATATACAAATTAATTCTAATGATGTAATTCTAACAACAGTATCGTTAAATACATCTAGCGGTATAGAAAGTTTTACAGGTAAGAAAGAGGTATATGTGTTAGGTTATAGTTTAGAACCAAATTTAGAAATAAGTCAATCAGTTCCAGTACCTATGAGGATATTGGGCTTAACAACAGAGGTATATTACTAATGTGTCATCCAGCAGTATTTGTAACAATGGGAGCATCAGCAGGTACAGCTAGTACCTTAGCGGCAGTATCACAGATAGGTTTAATAGCTGGTGGTACAATGATGAGTATCAATGCTCAAAAACAAGCAATGATATATCAGCAACAACAAGCTGAGTTCCAAAAGAAACAATTTAAAATGCAGGCAGATGCGGCTGAGATAGAAACTATCCAAGCTGAGAATGATAGAAAAAGAAAATATTTATCACAGTTAAATGAAAACAGAGCATTGTTTAGTAAGATGAATATAACTACAGACTCTTCATCTTATCGAGCTTTTTTAAAATCTAATAAAGAAATAGTTAAGAAAGATTTACAACGACTTAAACTAAAAGGCACAGAAAAAAGATTAGCGGCATTGTATGGTCAAGCACAAGCAGACTTATCAGGTAGAGCGGCTGAATCTAAGTTTAGATCAAATAGATTACAGACTATTGGTAGATCACTTATGGGTGCTTATCCAATAGCAAATGAAGCAGGGTTTTTAGATTAATGGCTTTAAAGAAAGAACAAACAGAAGTTAAATACTCTGAGATGATTGGAGTTAATAGAGGTAGTGGATTTGCCTCTTTAGCTGATGCATCACTTACACAAGCTAATGCTCTTAATAATTTAACATCACAATTTGCAGATCAAGGTTTAAAAACATTACAAAAGTATGGAAAGAAAATAGGAGAAGAAGCGGCAGAAAATGCTGTATTCTCACAAGTAGAACAAGAAGTAACATTACCTGATGGCACAGTAGAAAAACAATTTGTTACTGGGCCTGTACCTGAATTAAAAATTGGTAAGTTTACAAATAAAAGTGCGGCAGAAGCATATGAAAAAAATATATTTAATAAATATAGAGATGAGGTTCAATCAACAATTAAAAATATTATTATAGAAGAAAGAGCAAGTGCAATAGAAGAAAATAGAAATGGAGATGGATTTAAAGAAATAGTTAATGCAAGAATAGAACCTATACTTACAGACTTAGAACCTAAATTTAAAACATTAATAAATACATACAGTAACGATCAAACACAGCAACATTGGTTTCAAGTAGAATCTAAATTTTTAGATAGAAAAGAAAAAAGAGAAAACCTTGAATATACAAATGGATTAAAAATAAAGACAAATGAGTATGATTCATTATTAATTAATGGTGCATCAAAAGAAGTATTAGCAGAAAAGGAAGATGAAATTAAAGATTTTATAAATACATATAAAGATGAGGGTAATGATAATGCAGTAGCTTCTGGAGATTTAACAATAAGTCAGTTAAATAATACTAAACAAGGATTTAATACTTTACAAACTATTATACCAAAAGATTATATTAATTTAAGTGCGAATGATCAAAAGACAGTTGTAGATGATTTATTAAAGTTTGAACAAATATTACAAGGTGGTGTTAAATCAATTACATTATCTAATGGTACTGTAATTAAAAATACTGAGATTTCTAAAATGTTTAACAATGATGCTACTGCACAAGGTAATATGGCATTAAGAGTATCTAAAATAAGAACTGATTTTAATAGTGGTCTTGATAGTAAAATTAAAAGTAATTTATTTAATAGTTATTTATCTAATGCTATGGCTAATGGCCCTACAGGTATGCCACCATATTTTGGCGATCTATCTAAAAAAGAAATACAAGAAAGTTTAATGACTCCTGATAGTATTGAATTACTAGCATCAGGATATAATAATCTAACAGGAGTACAACCTATTGAAACATTTAATATGTCAGCATATGAAGATTTAGAATTTGTTAAATATGTTTTAAGAACAACAAATCAATTACCTTATTTTCTTGTTAATCAAATTGAATCATCTTTTGCAGGAAACAATCAACAAGCAATACAAACTTACTTTAATAATGGTTTAATACCTGCAATACAAAATATGACTACATCATTTAGAACTAAATCTAATGATGGCAAAAATGCTTTTACTTCTACAATGAAACTTAGCAATATGGCTTTGTTAGATTTAAAAGAAGAAACAATAGCTAAGATAAATACTATTGATAACTATTCTACAATTATGCCAGTTAATGAAGCAATAGCTTTAACTGTTGATTATTATAATAAACGAGAATCTAGTAATATTAAAAGCGGTAATATGAAACAACATTTAATTAATTCAGGTAGTAAAGTAAGTGAAACTGATCTTAATGCAAGAATTATGTCAGAAATAGAGGGCCATGTTGCTTCTGATTGGATGTTTGATGATGCAATATTTTCTCGTAAAATATATGAGTTAGTAAAAACAGATGTACATAGAATGGTACTTAATGGTGGAGGATTAATAAATTCTAAAAGTGATATTGATGTTTATGTAAAACAATCAATGGAAAAGATAATGAGTCCTGATAGTCAATTTGGATTTGATAAATATACATTTACATCTTTTGAAACACCATCTGATAAAAGCTGGAATAGTTTACCTAGTGAAAGATTTGTTTATTTACCAGCTAGTAAATACTTTGCACTACCAAATGCTAAAGGAAAAGAAACTGTAGAATGGATGGAAAAACCTATTAATGAATTAGTTAAATCATCTAGTGAATATAAACAAGATGTAGGTTTAACTACTAAGAAAAATCCTTTTCAATATAAGTTTGGTAAGAATATATTTTTACAACCATCTTCATTTACTGAGGGTAGTCCTAAATATAATATAGTACATTTAAACGAAAACGATATACCAACTATACTTACAGATGATAATGGTATTCCTATTTTGTATGATCCTAAGTTAGACTACACAACTAAAAAAACATTGATGGTAGGATCAAAAGAATTTGAATCTTCTATTGATAAAGCAAAAAAACAAAATCTACAATTTAAAGATGATAACAGAATATTAGAAAGTGGTCTAACTGTAGAAGAAGATAGACAAATGAAATCATTAGAAGCTAAAGATATTTTAACAGGAAAAAGTCCAGCAGATAAATTTATAGTAGGTATAGATTAATGGCAGAACCAATAGAAAATATTTATACACCACAAGATATTGATCTAACTATTGGAAGAGATGTAGGATCAGTTACTTCAAGACTACCATTAAACAGAACAGCTAACATTTCAACACCACAAGGATTTATGGATGATGTTGGAGATGAGTTTATGCTTAACTGGGTAGGGCAAATATTTCAAAGAAACAATATTAAAGATGATTTTAATTTTAGTTTAGACATTGATCCATTGTATGATCCATTTGAAAAAAATAATTTAGCTGGTTATGAAGAATATGTTAGTGAGTTTAAAGAAGTAAGAAACAAAGAACATCATGATTTTATTAAAGCAGTAATAGATACTAACCTTGCAAGAAGAAATAGATTAGAAACAAGTGATGGTTTTCTTAGAAATATAGGTGCAGGTTTATTAGGTAACTTACCTAATCCAGAAAATTTTGTACCAATACCTCTTGTTAAAGGTATGTCATTTGCACAGAAAGCAGGAAGAGGTGCATTAATATCTATGGGGCTAGTAGGTGCTACAGAACCTATTAGAAGAAATCTTGATCCAACAGCTACATCACAAGAAACTATAGGTTACATAGCATCAGCAGGTTTATTTGGTGGAGCATTAACTGGTTTACTAGGAAGAGCAGGTAGAGAAAGAAGTGCATTAGGAAATGCTGTATCTAAAACTATTAAAGATAAAGGTGGTATAAATAAAATTACAGAAAAATATTTTAAAGCACATCATAAAACAGAGGGTAGAAGAGATTTTGAAGCAGATGGTTTTAACTATCGTGTAGGAGATGATGCGGCTGAAGCCAAAGTAGAAGTTGTAAAAACAAATAAAGGAGAGGGTGGATTTGAAAGACTTGCATCATATGACTCACAAACAAATACAGTTAAAATAAATGAAACAGCAGTAAGGGCTAAGTATTATAAAAATGAACATATGTATAGTAATATAGATGGTATTGTTCCTTTAGCTAAAAGTGAATTTAAAACTGTAGATGATTACATTTCATTTTTAATGAAGAAAGAAATTAATAGAACTTTATATTTTAGAAAAGGTCAAAAAGAAAATGCAGTTGCATATGAAAATAGATTAAATGCTTTAACACTTGCAGAACTAAAAGATGCAGTAAGTGTAAATAGACAAACAGATTTATCAGGGCCAAAAGCTATATTTAAAGTATTAGAAAATTTTACTAACTTCGGAAAAATTATCAATAAACAAAATGATCCATCTATTGCTATGGATGCACAAAGATTAATAGGAGATTATGCATCAAGTCAAAGAGCAGAAAGATTAGGATTACCTCCTATGAAGTCAGCATTAGTAGAATCAGAAACAAAATGGAATGCTGAATTTATAATGGCTAAAGATGAATTAGATAAAGCATTTGAATTATATAGAACAGACAAATCAAATGGAAAACAAATACTTGGTATGAATATGCAAGTAGGAAGAATTAAAGCTGTTGATGCATATGAAAATGCAATGCAAAGATTAAATAGACGACAACAAAAAGATCCTGATAAATATACTCAACCTGAATTTAATGACAAAGTACATGATGCAGTAATAGATAATGATATATTTAATGATGCAGGATTACATCCATCTATTAAACAAGCGGCTGTTGCAGTAAGAAAATTTTATGAAAGGTTTAGAAAAGATGCAGAAGAATTAGGAATGTTTGCATCACAAGGATCATATAATAATTTAATATTAAAAATAGATGGTGTTATAGAAGATTTAAAAACAGATATTAAAACTAAACCACTTAATAAGTTTCAAGAAAAAAGAACTAAAGAACTATTATCTTATTTACAGAAAAGAAAAAAAGCAGTTAAAGAAATACAAAAAGAATTAGAAGATGGAACTATCTCTCCACCATATACAAACCCTGAAGAATATATAAATCGTTTATTTGCAAGAGATAAAATTTTAGCTAACCCTAAATTGTTTAAAGCTAAATTAAGAATGCATTATGTTAAATATCCTTTTAAAAGAGTAGGAGATAAAACTATTAGTTACTCTACTGATCCTGTAGCTATCGAAGCAAGAGTAGAAAATACATACAATAGAATTGTAGATACAGAAGCTAATACAATGGATGGAGATAGTATTCTTGGATATGACTTTAATACTGATGGAGTATTTAAAGCAGGTGTAAGACCATTGATGTCAAGAGTTTTAGATATACCAACTAAAGATGTAAAAGAATTTGTAGAAACAGATGTAGTAGCATTAATGAATAACTACAATCAAAGAATGAGTAAAGCTGTAGAAGTAGCTAGAACCTTTGGAGATAAACATATGGAAATACATTTATACCAAATGGAAAGAAAGTTAATTAAGAAACAACTTAAATCAGAAAAAGACAATACTAAAATTAATGAAACATTAAATGCATTTGAAGATGCTAAAGATACAATGATGGGTGGATTATCTACACAAGATCCTGCATCATTTGGAAGAAGATCAGCACAAGCATTAAGAGATTGGGCAAGTTTAGCATACATGGGTAAAGTAATATTTTCAGCATTTCCTGATATGGCTAGACCATTTATGACTGCTGGTTTTGGTAAAACATTTAATGTAGCTTTTAAATCTCATGCACAAAATACAGCATTATATGGAGAAGCATTACAACAAATAAGATGGATGACACCTATTGTAGAATCTCAAATGGGATCAGCTAGATTAAGATTTCAAGAAACAGGTGGTCAAATACAAGGATTTGGTAAAGGTAAATTTAATAAAGTATTTGATAAAATAGCATCAGGTTTAAACAAAGCACAAGGGCCATTTTATTTTTTAAACTTACTTACTTTCCATACACAAATGTGGAAACAAATTCATTCTATGGTAGCGGCACATAGATTTTTAGAAGATAGTATTAAATGGAGTAAAGGCACTGCTAGTGATTTTGATAAGAAAAGATTAATTAGTTATGGTATTGATGAAAAATCAGCAAAACTTATTGCACAAATGCCATTTGAAAAAGATTTAAAATATGGAACTTTGTATGCAAATTATAATCAATGGGGTACTAAAACTGGTGGTAAACAAGCTAGAAGTAAAATGCAACAAGCTATATGGGGAGATGTTCAAAGAACTATTATAACACCAACAGCTACAGATAAATTTAATATGATGCAAGGTGTTATTAGATTAAATTCTAAAACATCAAATGCTATATTTAAAAGTCTTGGTTCATTTGGTAAAATGTTAGGTTATCAAGAAACAAGACTAGGTGGTAAATTAAGTAATGCATATTTAGGATTACCATTTCAATTCTTTTCTTGGGGTATTGCCGCTAACAGAAAATTATTAATATCAGGATTACAAGGTAGAGATGCCGCTCCTATAATGGGAATGGCTACTATGGTAGGTTTAGCTATGTTAGGAGATTACATGAAGAATCCTAGATATTGGACACAAAAATCTACAGAAGAAAAAATGATTAGAGCATTAGAATTATCAGGTGTATTTGGTATATTTTCAGATGCTAACTTTATGTTAGAAACAATAACAAGAGGTGGTGCAGGTATAAGACCAGCATTAGGACAAGAATTAAGATTTGGCGATCCTGATACTGCTGATGTTATTGGAGAATTTACAGGAGCAGGGCCATCAATTATTGCTGATTTCTTATTTGCTTTTGGTACAGATAGCGGATGGGATGAAAGATCAAATACTTTAAGGCGTATGATTCCCTTGCAAAATCTGTTATATTGGGATAAAAAATTTAAAAACATATGGAATGCAGGATCAGATGCACTGTATGATGTGGTAAATTAATATGACTATAGCGAGTAATAAAAATACACCTAGAAATACATATACTGCTACAGCAGGTCAAACTGCGTTTACTATTGGCTTTGAATTTTTTAAAGTAGCAGATGTAAAAGTATTTAAGAATGGAACATTATTAACTTATAATGCTAGTCCATCTTCAGCATCACAATATAAAATAACTGGTACTGCTTCTGCTTCTGATGATGCATATGAATTTGGTTCAGGTGGTACAGTAACTCTTGGTGCTGGTGCTACAGTAAATGATTCAATAGTTATTATTAGAGATATAGTTTTAGAAAGAACTTCTGATTTTCCAACAACAGGTGCTTTTGATATAACATCTTTAAATACACAACTAGATACAATGACATCTATGTTGTCTGATATAAAACAACAATCAGATAGATCAGTTAAATTATTAGATACAGATACAGTTTCATCTACAATTACATTACCAGCTAAAGCAACTAGACAATCTAAATTAATGGGATTTGATGCTAATGGTAATATTGAAACTACAATATCATCTTCAGGTTTAGCGACTGTTTCAGGTTTATCTACAGAAATACAAGCATTAGGTGCAATATCTAGTGATCTTACAAATTTAAATAGTAATCTATCTACAATCTCAACTGTTAATTCAAATATATCTACAATTACAAATGTAAATTCAAATATGTCTGCTATTACAACTGTAAATAGCAATTTATCTGCAATAACTACTGCTAATAGCAATAGTACAGCTATATCAAATGTTGGTAATAATATAGCAAATGTTAATCAAGTAGCATCAAATTTATCTGCGGTTAATGATTTTGCTAATATTTATTTAGGTGCAAATTCTTCTGCTCCAACACAAGACCCTGATGGTTCAGCATTAGATGATGGAGATTTGTATTTTGATTCTACAAGTAATCAATTAAAAGTTTTTGCTACTGGTTCAGGATGGCAAAATGCAGGATCATCTGTAAATGGTACTTCTAAAAGATATAAATTTACAGTTTCAGGAACACCTACAACTTTAAGTGGCAATGATGATAATTCTGAAAGTCTTACTTATGATGCTGGATTTATAGATGTTTATAAAAATGGGGTTAAGATGGTTAATGGTGCTGATGTTACTGTTTCTAGCGGAAGTAGTATTGTATTTGCATCAGCTTTAGCAAATGGAGATATTGTAGAAGCTATTGCATTTGGCACATTTAATGTTTCTAATGTAAGTGCAGGAAATATTACTTCAGGAATTTTATCAACAGCTAGAGGTGGTACAGGTTTAGGTACACTTGGATCAGCAGGACAAGCCCTTGTTGTAAATCCTGCTGGAAATGCATTAATATATTCTAATGCAAGTTCAGCAGAAGTATATGGATTTAAAAAATCATTTACAGCTTCAACTCTTAATAGAA
>Ga0208159_1000554_pt1 | contig 14765 bp, 5 predicted proteins | sample 9_EtaG_FD_184082 | JGI IMG/M metagenome (GOLD analysis project Ga0208159, IMG submission 184082) | Marine viral communities from the Subarctic Pacific Ocean - 9_ETSP_OMZ_AT15188 metaG (SPAdes) (version 2) | ecosystem: Environmental > Aquatic > Marine > Oceanic | place: Pacific Ocean | collected... | reverse complement strand
CAGGTGGTGGTACTATACAAGCAGGTACGCAAACTTCTATACAACAACCTACAACGTCTGGTAATAATCCAAGTTTTGGTAAACCTACCGATCCAGGTAATAATGTTATAACAACTCCTGGTAACACGAGTCTTACAACTACTGTTGTTCAAGAAACTGAAAATTTTTTCAATAACATACAAATAGTAGAAAAATACAATCCTGAGGTTGATAAAGAAATGAGTGATAATCCTGCTATATTTGAAACAGAACCAAAAGAAGATATAGGTTTAGATATTTATTACGAAATGGATCAAGCGTTTCCAGTTTTATTATCTGGTGAAACAAACGAGCTTTTTGCAAAGATAGGTAGTGAAGTACAAGTAGATTATCCAGGCGCAAAATTACAAACTTGGACAGACTTAACACCTGGTGGTAATCCATGGACAATTACTGTAACGTCTGGTAACAACTTTGGTACGACTAACACTAATATAAGCAATTGGGTTAAGGAAGGATTTACAATACAAAACTCTAGTAACTTAATTCCTTCTGTATTTCCTTCTGGAACATTGGTAACAAACGTAAGTGGCAACACGGTATTTTTTAGCGAAAACGCTACATCAAGTATTAATAACGCGCCTATAACATTTACTAAAATCTCACTTCCTAAAATAAAAAATTGGAACGAAAATAAAATAACATTAGATACTTTTGTTTATAATCTTCAAACTTTTGTAATAAATCAAAGTACTGCTTTTACATCTGACAACGTTGTTTTACCACTTGCCATGTCTGGTACTAGTAATAAAAATAATTTAATATTTAAAAAGATTGATGGTGGCACTATAACTGGTAGTATATTTGGTAACGGAAGTATTATAGCCGCTAGCGTGAACGCAAGTGGATTTTTAGAGTTAAGCCTTGTTAAAGAAGTATTTAACTCTAAGATTGATTTAAAATGGCATAACTGTTATTCGTTTGGTAATGGTGTTGAATCTAATAGGATTAGAGATGACTTTAACGCTGTTACAATAGATAAAGGCCCTAGAGCGTCTACAGTGCTAGCGAAAACATATAAAAGAGAAAGAAAGTCTAGTAGTTTAATATATTCTGGTATATACAACAACATAAGTGGCGTTAACGATACTAATCAGTTCATAATGGCTGAAAAGATAACTAAAAATCTAAATCCTAGACACGGTAGTATACAAAAGCTACATGCTAGAGAAGGCGATTTAATAGCTCTGTGTGAAGACAAAGTGTTAAGAATATTGTCTAATAAAGACGCTTTATTTAACGCTGACGGTAAACCTCAATTAATAGCAACTAGTAATGTTTTAGGTCAAGCAACACCAATGGGTGGAGAATATGGTATATCAAAAAATCCAGAGTCTTTTGCGTCTCAAGCTTACAAAGCTTATTTTACAGATAAATCTAGAGGTAGAGTTTTACAATTAGATGGTAATGGTTTGATACCTATATCTGATCATGGTTTAAAAGATTATTTTGCTGATAATTTGCCAGGTCAAAACTTATTAATTGGTAGTTATGACGATAAGAAAGATAATTACAACATATCTCTTGTTAACAAACTAGAAACAGTTAGTTATGGTATTAGAAATAACGGTTGGGAAAGTTTTAAATCTTTTATTCCAGAAACAGGTGTAAGTTTAAACAATAATTACTACACGTTTAAATTAGGTGAATTATATCAACATCACAATGGTAACACAGGTACGTTTTACGGGTTGAAACAAAACCCTTATATTGATGTTGTTTTTAACAAACTACCTAATGTTGTTAAAAGTTTTGGTTCTTTAAACTATGAAGGAAGCCAAGCTAGAGTAACTGAAGATTTAGGTGATAACGAGTATTTTAACAATACTGGTTTAAGAGGCTGGTTTGTTAAAGAAGGAGAAACAAACTTGCAGTCTACGTCTGTTTTAGAGTTTAAAGACAAAGAAGGTAAATGGTTTTCAAGAGTCAAAGGAAGATCTACAAACGCTTCGAATATAGATTTAAAAGAGTTTTCTTTTCAAGGTATTGATATGGCTGATACGTTTGTATTAAACTCAGAGTTTGGTTGTACTGATCCAGCCGCGTTAAATTTTGATCCAACCGCCACGGTTGACGATGGTAGTTGCTGTTTTGATTTTGGTTGTACGGATTCTCAAGTCGGAATGTTTCCTGCTACAAACGGATTAGATAGATTTGGAGCTCCTTGTACTTTTCCATGTGTAGATGCTAATAATAATCCAATAGGCTTTGCTGCTGACAACTATAATCCTAAGTTTGATTGTGACGATGGAAGTTGTAATTTTCCACCGTTTTTTTACGGTTGCACGGATCCAAATGCTTCAAATTATTGGGCTGGTGCAAATTTTGATGATGGCTCATGTATTTATCCAGGATGTACCGATCCAACTGCGTTAAACTATAACTCTGCGGCTTATCCAGACGATGGTAGTTGTATATACTGCTCGCAAGGCTCTATAGATATAACTCCAGAAACAGGTACGGGTACTTTTCCTAATATAGTTGTAGCAGGAACAAATATTAGCGTTTCTAACACAAACGTAGCCACGGCGCTAAACTCTGATATAGCAAGCAATAACATTGCGGTAGGTTGTGAAGTTACATCTCAGTACTTACCCGCTGGAACAACAATAATAAACATACAAGTTATTAGCTCTATTAAAAGTAATCTGTTTTTAAGTAATCAATTTATTAATGCTCCTACTGGTTTTGCAGGTGGTACGATAATAAACTACAATTGCAATTGTGATGATTATGAATTAAGAGTTAGTAATACCTTTGCTGGTGTTGGAGATAGGGATGGTAATTTTGGTGATAACTTATACACGGTTACTACTTTTACAATGCCTAATATCACGCCTGGCACGTCTATTCACAGTGCGTTAAATTCTGTCGCTGCGTTTTTACTTATACAGCCAAATGCTGGTAGAGCTATTCAAGCTTCAGATTTCTCTATAAGTGGTGCTACGCCTGCTTCAGGAACAACTTTTGTAGGTGGCACATTACCTCCAGAAGTAGTATCTGTTAATTTTCAAGACACTGAAAACCCTGTTTACTTAAACTACAGCGTTTCTGGTGGTTCAACGCCTAATCCTAACTATGATGCTAATTATAGCGCAACACCGACTAACGAAATAGCTGTTATTGTAGAGCTAAATCCTATAGCTATGCCTAACAATGATCTTGCTATAGAAATTGATATAGATGGATTTACACAATCACTACAACCTATTATTAACACTGTAACTGTAATATAATGTCAGATTTATACAAAAATATAATAATAACTGGAACACCAGGAGCTTTAGCAAAAGTATCTATTACTAATGCCGCTGGTAATACTTATGATGAAACTACACAAACATTTACATCTGCTCCAACAACTGTTGATAGAGTTGTAGATGCTGGTGGTTTTAGTAACGTTCAAATACTTTTACCAGAGCCTTCGGTAGATGAAACTTATGACTATCAGTTGAAAACAGTAGCTGGCGTACAAATTGGTGATAAAAATGATAAATATAAAAAAATTACTCCAGGCGTGAATTTTTTACAATTTAAAGATTATCTTAATAAAACTTTAACTTTTGATACTAATCACACCACGGTGGGCCATACTATAGCTCCAACTTTAGACGCTACTTTTACAGGCTTGCCAGGATCAATTGGTTATGAAGATGTTGAGTCTGACATTCTTGTTGATTTTACTTTGTCTGGTACTATCACTAAATCTTCTGCCCTGTTGTATACTAGCAGGCAGCCTACTTGGAATGTTAGTACAGGAGGAGACTTTTCAAACACTTATTATAGTTCTGCTAAAGTTTTAAAATTTGACCCAAACAGAAGAATAATAGCCGTAGATAGTGATACAAATATAAACGATGGAGACGCTATTTCTGGTGAAAATATAAATGAAGAAATGACAATAACTAAAAGTGGTAGTAACATTATTACTATTAACTCAGGACCAGATTTTCCTAGGTTAGAAATTGACGAAACATTATTTTTCTCTAAAAGCGGGTATGTAATTTCTATTAACGATGCCACTGTAACTGGATCTGGATCAACCTCGTTGACAGCATCAGTAACTGCTGAGATAGAAAGATTTGGATATGCTGATATGACAGTTCAGTGGGCTCTTAATAATTTTGTATCAACAACTCCAAACGCGTCTGACATAACGGCTACATGTGTGACTGGAGAATCAGTATTAATAAACTGTGGCGCTGGAGATACAGATGCTAACGCGGGTACTAAAACGTATAGTAGAGTAACTGAGCCTTCAGATGGCGCGATTGGTAGCAACGACACAGGCACGTTCTCTACTTCATTTAACAACAATACTTTTTCAGGTAGTACCATAACGTATAAAAACACTGGTGATGTTGAGACAGATAGCTTTACTTTTAAATGTAACGACGGTACGACAGACAGTGCAACAAAAACAGTAACAATAACATTAACATAATAACATGCCTTCAGTAACAGTAAATTTTCCAAACACAATAAATGTTTCAGTTCAAGTTGGTGACGTGGCTTACTACGTTACACAAATAGATCCTTCTACGTTGCCGTCTAGTACGGCTTCAGGTATACCTAATCCCATGGGTAGTATAACAGATGTTGGTAGTAGTTTTATAACTGTAGACGTGTCACAAGTTTTGTGGGACTCTGGAGTTTTAGCACAAGGTGTTTTTATTATGTTTGCTAAAGATAATATAGCTAATATGAGTAGTTTACTTGGTTATTTTGCTAGGTTTAGATTTGAAAACAACTCTAATGCAGAATCTGAACTATACACTGTTGGCGCTGATTATTTTGAAAGTAGTAAATAACTATCAAAAACTGTGACTATATCGTTATAAATTTAATTAAATGAAAGAGTTAACTAAGAAAGAATTAAGATTACAAAAAAGAGATACAATAATAGAACTACAAGGCCATCTAATGGAATTTGTTGATGGTAAAAATGTAGTAAAAGGAGATTCTGAAGTTTTTCCTTTAAAACACACCTTTACAGATGGTATATACATTAGACAAATGTCTATGAAAAAAGACTCATTTGTAATAGGTAAAATACACAAACACAATCACGTTTGGTTTTTGTTAACTGGACATATAGTAGTTGTAGATGAAAATAGTTCTGTTGAACATGTTGCACCTTGTTATGTAGAGGCGCCAGCAGGTTCTAAAAGAGTTATATATGCAAATGAAGATTCTATATGGGTTAATATACATGCTAACCCTACTAACACACAGGATTTACAAGAACTGGAAGATTTAATTATAGCAAAAGATTATGAAGAGTTTAATAATAAAAAATAATATATTATGAGTTTTGTAGCGTTAGGTATTGCTGTTGTAGGTGGTGCCGCAAAAATGATTTCGGCTAGTAGAGGCAAAGCAGCTAGAAAAGCCGAACAAGATGCTGCTAATCAAGAATTAGCAAAAAGAAAAGCCGCGTACGAAGATATGGACACGTCTAATCCTTATGCAAACTTAGAAAACGTTTATGAGGACTTAACTGTAAATACACAGCAAGCAGAAATGATGGCGCAACAATCTCAACAACAACAAGCTAATTTATTGCAAGGTTTACAAGGCGCAGCTGGTGGATCAGGTGTAGCAGGTTTAGCGCAGCAACTAGCGATGAGTGGACAACAACAAGCGCAAGCTGCTTCGGCTAGTATAGGTCAACAAGAAGCACAAAACCAACAATTAGCAATGGGACAAGAAGCGAAAACGCAGCAAATGGAAGCTATGGGAGCTAGGCAGACACAAGAGTTAGAAAAAGATAAAATTGAAACTTTGTTTGGTATGTCTCAACAAAGAAAAATATCCGCTGATGCTGCTAGACAAAGAGCAACTGATCAAATGGTTTCTGGTATAGGAAGTTTAGCTGGTGGAGTTGCTGGTGGGATTATGACTGGAGTCGGTAATAAACAGGCGGGTAGAGGATTTTTTGAAATGCCAGAGCAAAATTAAACAACAAAAATATGTCAAAAGAAGATAAAAAACCAAAATCGTTAAAAGATATAAGTCCTTTTAATATAAATTCTTTACTCGTAAAGCAAGCTGGATTAACTAGTAAATATTCTGGAGGTGATTCATATACTGGTTATGGTGAGGTAGACATCGATAAAATGATGGACCCAATGAAAGATTTGCTGTTGGGCAAAATGAATAGTGAAGAAGACACTGGAACTGGAACTACTGGACCTGCTGGACCAAAAGGTGAAAAAGGCGACAAAGGTGAAAAAGGTGAAAAAGGTGATTCTGGAACAGGCGGTACATCAACAAGTGGTGATGATCCAGAAACAGAAGGTAAGAAAAAAGAAGAAGAAGGTAAAAAGAAAGAAACTGATCCAGACGATCCTTTTGGTTGTAAAGAAAATCCAAAAAACGATCAATGTCCATGTAAGTGTCCTCCAAAGACTCCTGAATATGGTAACGACGGACTTCCTTTAGGCGTAGACATGGATGAGCGTGACTTTTTAGGATATGACTCTGTATATATAGATGGCGAGTGTAATTGTTATAGAGACGAAGATGGTACTGAGACCGAGAATAATACAGGTGATGAGCCAGGTGGTACAGGTGATGAGCCAGGTGGTACAGGTGATGAGCCAGGTGGTACAGGTGATGAGCCAGGTGCTAAGACTGATAAGACAGAAGAAAACAAAGAAAAAAAGCCAGAAGAAAAGAAAGAAGAAAAGAAAGAAGAGCCTCCAGAAGATGATTTAGTTTTTGGCCCTGGTTTTGAAGGTTTTGTGGATCAAAGTGGAAAGCCGATTAGTAACAGGAAAATTAAGAAACATTTTACACCGGCTGAAGGTACTGAAACCGCAATAAAGAATGCTGATGGTTATAATATTAGTCTTCCTAGCGACGTGGATACTATTCAAAAAACAAGATTTGGACTGGGTGATATTTCTGGCACTGATTTTATTTACGATAAGAAGGGCGGTAAAATAAATACTATGATTTCTACTGGGAAAATTAACGGTAAAGAATATAGTGCCGGTATTAATAATATTACTTATGGTCAAGACGGGCAAGTTAGTGGTGTACAATTATCGATTACACTTCCTTCGTTAAATTCAGAACACAAAAAACATCCTTTAAACAACGATCAGCCGATCAGCTTAAACCAATACCGATCTTTAGTAAGAGAGCAATACCAAACGTATCAAAAAACAGTAAGTAAACTTGATAAAATTACCAAAGGAAATATTCCTCTTTGGTGCTACACTAGAGATAGTAAAAGAAAGCCTAATAGCGCATGCGAAGGTATGGACGAAAGTTTAAGGTTTACTAAAAAGGACTATCAGGCGATGCAGTTAGAAAGAGCTCAATTTTTTAAGCAAGCCAAAATGTTAGGGGTTGAACTTTCTCCTCTTTCTTACCGTAGCCCATTAAATCAAAGAGAAAAACAACCGGTTACGCAGGAAGATAAATTAATAATTGGACCTCCGTATTCAGATGAGTATTTAATAAGCAGAGGTGTAGATCCTAAAGTATACAGACAATTAGTAGCAGAACAAAAGAAAGAAAAACCTGTTTCGCCACGTAAAAAGAAAAAATCTCCTTTTGAAAGACGCGAAAGAAGCTACTTAAACGTTCGTAAAAAGTGGATGCCAACTTCTTCTCCTATGATGCAAATAGAGCAACCTGGCATAGAACAGCCTAGTATGGAACAGCCTAGTATGGAACAGCCTCAACAAAATCAAGAAAATATTTTTGATAAAATGAAAATGTACGGCGATGGTGTTAGAGAGAAAGTTGATAAGTTTGTTGCTAACGCAAGGTATAATTCACAAGTTGATAAACCAATAAAGGCTATAAATAATCAAGAGTGGGTTGGTAAAATAACAGAGTTTTTAAAACAAAAGAAAGGCGAGTTAGTAGAAGCTAAAAAAAATAAAGACAAACAACAAGAGCAAAAAATCTTTGAACATGTTAATACTTTAATAAATGATGTGACTAATTATGCTGGCAAGTTTGAGTCTTGGAGAGATAGAAACGGTGGTGACAAAACACCTGGTAACATGGGTGGTAACATGACGTCAGAGGGTTCTATGAAAGATAAAAGATTTGAAGCTGATTTAGCGTTTATAGGAGACACAAATACTGATTTAGGTATAACTGAAGAAGGTAAAATAGGTATTAAGTCTTATGGTTTAAATGATCTAAAATATGTAGAGGACTTAGATCAAGGCGTTTTTACGAAAGACTTTGCTGGATATAAAAAGTTTTTAGATATGTCTAAAAATATACAAGAAAATGCTGAATCAGGTAGACCTAAAAATCAAAATATTATAAATGGTCAAGCTGATTTATTATTACAAAATAAAGACAGTTTGTTGTCTTGGGCTCACGATCCCTTGTATGGACAGGCTTGGATTCAAGATTACGCGCAAGGTAATCCTGATGAAGATTTGTCTTGGGCTATGCCAGAAAGCGATCAGTTTGACAAAGACAGATTAGAAGACGAAGTTCATGGTTGGTTGACAGATAAATTATCACAAGCTTATGATAAGTACGCGCCTAAAAAAGATTTAGAAGACGTTGATAAAATACAGCAAGAAACGATGTCTTCAATAGGTGAAGAGAATTATTCTAAGCAAACTCCTATGCAGTACAAAACAAAAGCTCAGCAATTAATAGAAAAATATAGTTAAAATATAATATGAGTAATTATTTACAAAATTTAGTAGAAAAAATGGTTGCTGATGGTGTGTCTGAAAAAGACATAGCGTCTGTTATAAAGGAGGTAAATTCTAAAAATTCACCACTAAATCAATTAGATGTTACTCCTTCAGAACAAGGAGGAGCTGAAGAGGTCGGTGTACAAACAGCTGACGTATCCACAACACAACCTACGACAGTATCACAACCTTCTACAACTAGAACAACAAGTCCAGCTGAAGATAAATGTCCAGAAGGTTACGAAAAAGATGCGAGAGGCGTTTGTCAACCTGTAGATTTATTTGAAGGCGAAACTGAGCAAGCGTTACCACCAAAAGATTATAGTTATTTAGATAACGATCCAGTTTTTCAAGACGCTATAAACGAGGCTAGTCAGTTTGTTTTAGACTATAAAGGTTTATTTCCTGAAGGCGAAACGGTTACTCCTACTGATGAAACTTATATTGCTAGGCAAAAATCACAAGATATATTATCTTCAATAAAAGATCCACAAGAAAGAGAGATATTTATAAACAAGTTAACTGATATGAATATTGTTTATAACGAATCTAAGGGTGTTTTTGAAGACTACGACCCTACAATGCTTCCAGAAGTACCTGTTGAGGGAGACGTAATAACTGACCCTAAGGATCAAGTAAAAGCAATAGCAGATGAACTTGGCATACAATCAGAAGGAGTTTTAGATTATTTAGATAATATAAGCGGACAAGTTGAAAACATAACTCTTGAGAGTGTTAAAGGTAATATTATTAAAGATGATTACTTTCAAGGTTACGATTTTAGTCAAAAAGAAATTGAAAATTTTGAACAAGGTATTGCAGAAGCAAACATTAATCCTTACGCAACAGATTTTCAACAACAACAGCAATTGTCAAAACAAGCCGAAGCAAATAACAAAATGAAAGTTTGGAACTCTTGGAGTGACAAGAAAAAAGATAGTTATTTAAAATGGATGCAAACAGGTGATTTAAACCTTTTTAATCTTGAAGATCTTTTTACTAAAGAGTTTTTAGATAATTATTTATTTTTAGAAAAAGAAAGAATTATTAGTAATAATTTTAAAAAATTACAAACTTCGGATTTAGAAGATGTTACTAAACAAGATCTTGCTATAATAAAATCTATTTACGACGCGCGTAAAGCAGGTCTTAAAGGAAAAAGCGCTATTGCAGAAATAATTAACGAAATACAGTTACAAGGTAGAGATGATGAATATGCTATATTAAAAAATTATTACAATAGAGCTGTAGATTTATTTAATAAAATTACAAATCTTAGCGACAACCAAAAAAAGAAAAGAGGCGTTAATGTTTTTAGCGAAGAAGCTATGATAGTTAATTTTGGAGTTACTGAAAGTGAAATAGAAAAGGCTCATAGAATAACTAAAAATTTTTTAAACAACAATGGTACTGGTATAAAAAACTTTGAAGAACCTGTTATATACAAACAAATAAATGGAGAAAAAGTTGCTTTTGTTTATTTTAAAAATAACAATGGAGAGTTAGTATTTTTAAATGTAAAGAAAACAAGAGGTATTTTAACAGTTGATAATGTTTTACAACAAATAAAAGACGGTTATAATATAGCTAGAGGTGGTATAGATGGTAGACAGTATGTTTACTTTGGTAAAGACGGTCTTTTAAGAATTGGAGGCAAGGGCAAGAAGCATGACGCAGGTACAACTGTATTTAAAGGTGTTAGAGCTAGATTAAACGAACTAGGAGGATCTGACGATATTTTAAAAATGTTAGACGACATACCTTTTGTTGAAGACCCCGCTAAGTCTGGTGAACTTATACAAGATGCGCTTATTGAAAAACAAACGCTTAGAATGTTAGAGATAATTCTTAGGCAAGAAGGTATAAAAGATTTTAAAAGAAAATACCCTGAACAATTTGATTTATTATTAAAAAACGGTATAGACTTAAATAATTATTCAGAATATAGTCTTGAAAAACGAACTAAAGACTGGGAAAAAAACCAACAACCTGTTATAGACGAAATGACAAAGCTTCAACAAGAGTTAGCCACGTCTATGTTAGACAAGGATTCTTCTGCTGTTGACAGAAGCTATATAGCTGGTATTATAAGTAGAATGACAGAAATAGCTGATGACTTTCAAGAAGCCACATCAGAACGGCAAAGACTAATTAACTTTGCTAACGATTTAGATACTGATCAAAAACTACTTTTAGAAGACAAGAACAACTTAGACAAAAACGCTCCTTATTATTCAGCGTGGAGTAAAAATTATGACTACTGGAGTAAAACTTTTGTTAATTTAGGTACAATGCTTACGCAGATACTTGCTGCTACAGAGGCTATAGGTGGTGACGAGATATGGGGAGAAGTTTTTACAGAAAAAGCAAGAGAAGTTATGGAGGTTTACTCACAAAATTTTCCTCAAGCTTCAAAATGGAATGATGATGTAGGGTTTGGCCTTTGGTTTGCTGACATGCTAGTTTCAAACAGTGCTAACGGCGCTGCTCTTTTAACGATGCTAGTACCAGGAGTTGGACCTTATATTTCCACCGCTATATTTATGTCTTGGACAGCTGGGGGTAAATACACTGATGTTAAAACATCTAGGAAAAACGCTAACATTATAATAAAAAAATTAGAATCACAATTACTAGATCCTAATTTAAGTGAAGGTGAAAAAGAATTTATACAACAGCAAATACTAGTGCAAAAAAGTATATTAGAGCGTAGCGAGTTAGGTGATAGACTTGTTTCTATTTCTCACGGTATTATAACTGGTGTTTCTGAGCGTTTTGGTACGTTAAGGGTGCTTAAAAACTGGCAGAAATTTCAACGAAAGTTAGGCCCAGGTATGAGGACTAAAAACTTATTTAGAGTTGGTAGTTTTGCTGCTTTAGGTATAAGTATTGAAACTTTTGAAGAAATGTTAGATCAAATTTCTAAAAATGCTTTAGCTATACTAACTGGAGAAACTACATCTACAGGTGGCCAACTAGGTATTTTTGATGGTATGGACGCTGATTTTTATGCTAATGTTGTTGCTTTTAGTACTATATTACAAACAAATGCCTCTCTTAAACCTATATCTTTGATTATTAGAGAATCTGTTTTGACTAGTCAAGAAATGGCATTGGTTGAAGAGTTAGCAAATGAACTAGAAGCTATAACGCAAGAGTTAAACGAAAACAAAAAAGAAGGAAATTTAAGCAAACAAGATATATCCGCGCTTACACAAAGAAAAGATAACTTGCTAAAACAGTTAAGTGAACTTGAAAACAATATAATTGGTAAGTTAGATAATATCAAAGATGATGTTGACGAAAATGGTAACATTATAAAAAGTAAAGGTCAAAAAATTAAAGAAATATTTGAGCTAGCAGCTAAAAGAAAAGCTAAACTTCTTGAAGCTCAAAAAATGGGTGAGCAATTAGATTTTGACAAAAAAGAAATAGAGCAATTAGAAAAAGAATATAAAGAAATACAGGATCAAATAGATGCTTTTTTTCAAGCAAACTCCGAAGTAAATGAGTTGATGGAAGAGTACGAAGCAGAGATGATAAAAAGAGGTATAAATCCAGTTAAAAGGACACAACTTCTATCAGCTTATCAATCAGCTTTACTTATAATGAAAGGTACTAAAACTAAAGGATCTAAATCTATTATAAAAGGTATTTTACCTACACCTAAAGAGATAACAGAAATAAAAAATAAATTAGAAAAACAAGGTTTTAGCAAAGAGAAAATTGATTCTGAGCTAGCTGAACTTATAAAAACTGCTAGCGAAGGAATTTCTAATGGCTATAGATCAGAAATAACTGGAAATTATTATATATTTAACGGTCTTATTCAGCAAAAAATACTTTTACAAACAGATTTACTTGACGCATCAGACGCTGCTGCAACTCCTTTGCACGAAGTTTTTCACGAGTACCATGTTACTAAAGGTCTTATATTAAATGGCAAACTAAGAAAAGAACATCAAAAAGCCGTTGAAGAGTTAAAAGGCCTTATGAATAAGCTTGCTAAAGAAAAGAAGTTAACTCCAGAGGCTTTAGCACATTTCAAAAAACGTATAGAGACTTATGAAAAGCATGTTAAAAGCAAATCTGTAAGAACCGAAGAGTTGATGAATATAGTTCATGACATAATGTTTTGGGGAGGTTTAAAGCCTAGTGATTTTAATCAACTGTTTGACTTAAGAGTATTTATGAATAGTTTAATTAAAAAGTTAGTACCAAACTTTACACCTTATATTAACTTCAATAGTCCAATGGACGTTTATAGATACATTAGCAAGTATCACTCTCAAACAAAAAGAAACAAAATTATATTTGGAGACGAAACAGATGATATTGATGTTACTAAACATTCTCTTTCACCTAACGAGCAAATAGAACTAACTCAAATAAAAAATGATATAAGAGATATATCACTTAAAATACAAAATACACTTAAGGAAGAAAATTTAGTTCCTGGTACTACAGAGTACAATAGTAGAAAAGAAGAGTTACAAAAAGAAAACGAAGACATACTAAACGAAAAAAGAGTTAGAAGAGACGAGCTGTTAAATCAAGAAACTAACAAAGGCATGAGCCAAGAGGAACGATCGTTAGCTGTTGCTAATGTGTATAACTCATATCTCAATGGTGATATTAGTGAACAAATAATGAAGACTAAGATACTTAAGTTGATGCAGCCTTATGTTACTACTGTAAGTAAGATATGGAACTTTGAAGCTCAAAAAAGTAATCCTGAGCAAGCTTATAAGTTTGTTGATTTTAGAAGAGACATAGAGTTAGAAGTTATTAAATATATTGATAGATATAACCCTGACTTTGGACAAGAGCTTAGTAAGTATTTAATGCAAAACGTAAAGTTACAAGTAGGTAATATACTTGAAAAAGCTCAATTAAATGTAGTTAAAACAGAAGTGCAAGATGATATTAAAGATGATGGTGGTGGTGACTTTGGTAATGAAATTGAAGGTATTGAAGCTACTGTTGATCAATTAATAAACTCTAAATTAAGAAAGGCTTTTGGTATAACAAAAGATAGTGACACTTATAAATTAATATTTAACAAGGTTAAAGAGTCTTTAATGAGCAAGGTAGATGCTTTGACTTTAGAAGACGCCTTACAAAATCCAAAGCAAAAGAAAAAGTTTAGACAAGAACTAGAAAAAGAGTTTACAGATGCATTTAAAGACGTTATAAAAGGTATAATAAATCCTACAAATAGAAGAGGAACTGACGTCACGCTTAAAAAGTTTTTATTAGATAATAAAAGATTAATAATAGATTTACTGGCTGTTAAATATAAAAACAGATTTCCTGAATTATCTACGCATGGGGGTAGAATGGATACGAAAAAGTCTATTGAAGAACAGACTGATATTGAAGGTGCTTTTGTAGAAAGTACTTCAGCTGGTAATGATATATGGATTAAAAACTACGACATTGATAATGATGTTTTTGTAGCTTTATTTACAGAAGGAAGAGAAACTAGATACAAATCTTTAATAAACTCTTTAGCTGCTGAGTTAGGTTTAGATGCTGTTTTCGATGCTTTACCTAATGATTTAGAAACTATAACTGGTAAACTAGTAGAGACTATAAAAAGAGACCCTTTGATGAAGTTTTCTCTTGGAGACCAGTTTGAAATATTTGGCTTTGAAATACTTTTAAATCAGAATTACTTAAAAGAAGTTAGCGCTATAGCTAGGTTAATTAGAAAAAGTTCTTACGAAGATGTTATTGATGAGGATAACTTAGAGGTTATAGGCGAAGAAGGTAAGTATAGTAAAGAATCTATAGCGACAGTGATATATGCTAATGATAAAGTTGCTTTTGAAACTAACGAAGAAGTTTTCTTTAAAAAAGAAACAATTAAATGGTTAGAGCAAAACGGTTTTGAAGATATAGCAAATCAATTTAAAAGCGATGGTGCTATAAAGAACAACGGTAACGTAGATAAAGATGGTAACGGTGTTTTAGACAGAATGTTTGATGCTATAGAGGCTGTAATATTAGAGTTAGGTTATGATGCTTATTTAGCATTAG
>Ga0208159_1000552_pt1 | contig 14808 bp, 5 predicted proteins | sample 9_EtaG_FD_184082 | JGI IMG/M metagenome (GOLD analysis project Ga0208159, IMG submission 184082) | Marine viral communities from the Subarctic Pacific Ocean - 9_ETSP_OMZ_AT15188 metaG (SPAdes) (version 2) | ecosystem: Environmental > Aquatic > Marine > Oceanic | place: Pacific Ocean | collected... | reverse complement strand
GTGTTTGATGGTAATGTTGGTAATAGATATGGTATAGAACCTTCTCATGCTCAAATAAATGGATCATTTTATATTGATGAACTTAGAGGAAAAATACATTTTAGCTCTAATATTTCAGGAGAAACTGTGATATTAGATTATATAAGTGATAGCTTAGGCACAGACGAAGAAATGCAAGTACATAAGTTTGCGGAAGAAGCTATGTATAAACACATTGCTTACGCCATATTATCAACTTCTTCAAATCCACTTCATCAGAACTTAGCTGGAAGAATTAAAAGAGAAAGATTTGCGGCTACTAGACAGGCTAAATTAAGATTATCAAATATAAAACTAGAAGAATTAACTCAAATACTTAGAGGTAAATCTAAGCAAATAAAACACTAGTATATGCCAGAAATTAAGCATAATTTTACAGGTGGTAGAATGAATAAAGATTTTGACGAAAGAATAGTCAAAAACGGTGAATATAGAGATGCCACGAATATACAAGTATCAACATCAGAAGATTCTGAAGTCGGTACTGTCCAAAACTTATTAGGTAATTCTTTAATAGATGGGCAAGATTTTTTATCAGATCGAGCTATTTGTATTGGTAGCATTTCTAACGAAAGAGAAGATAAAGTTTATTATTTTGTTACAAACAAAGAATTTGTTAAAAACCCTAATTTTTCAAGAGATTTAAATGGAAATGGATTACCTGATCGTTGGGCTTTAGAGTCTGGGTGGACTTGGGATAGTAATAATAAAGTTATTAAAGGTAATAATCCTGGTCAATATTTTAAGGTTAGACAAGATACACCTTTCATAGGTGGTGTTGATTGGCCTGTTACTATTAGAGTAACCCTTAGTGGTGTAGAGTCAAGTATTGACAATGGAAAACTAGACGTGCGTTTAGTTAACTCAGTTGGTAAAGGCGTTAGGTTTGAAATTGAAGATGTACAGAATAAAACTTATGAGTTTACAGGTAAAATAGGTGATTACGAAACTACTACTCAAAGTGTTTTTGATCAAGTTTTAATACAAAGAAGTGATAGTACAGGTGATGGTTATCAAGGTAATATAGAAAGTATTTCTGTTTCTGAAGGTTATGATTATATTATAGAATACGATAAAACTCTAAACAAAATAACACCTGTTTTTGTTGATCACACTAAAGAAGTTTTAAGATTTAATCACAATAATTTAATAACTGGTATTAACATTATTGATGATATGTTATTTTTTACAGATGGTAATAGTGAGCCTAAAAAAATAAACATACCAAGGTCTATAAAAGGTACTAACCCTAGTGGTAATGTAAAAACTAATTTTATAAACGAGTTTACAGAAACACAAGTTGTTTGCAAAGAAGAACATATAACAGTAATAAAAAGAAAACCTGTATCTGAGCCTATTATAAGTTTAATACAAGAAGTTGATCCTACTAAAACTAATTCAGCTATAACTAGAATATTAGACCAACCAAGTAATATAATTGAGGATGGTATAGTTGGACCTGATATTAATTTTAATAATTTTGAAGTAGGTAACGAAAAAACTATAGAGCTTTTTACAGATTTAAATGGTGAAAGCGGTTTTACTTTAGACTGGGCTGTTGGAGATTTAATAGGTATAAAAGCTTTTGAAGGTGTTGATTTTGACGAGCAACCTTCTTTACCGCTTCTTGATTATAATATAAAAGGTAAAATAGTAGCTAGCAATGAAAATGATTTTACTGATTTAGCTTTAGAAGTAATTCCTAATAATGATTTTGCTCGATCTAACACTACAGGTGTTAAGCCAAAATTTTGGTTTAATTTACCAACTGGCTGGAATTACAACCACCAAACTGCTACAGTTGAAATTGATGGCAGTCAGTATCAAGCATGGCAAGGTCCATCGCTAACAAACTCACTTGTAGCTAATGGAGAGTACATACTTTCTGTAAAAATAAATAACTATGTACAAGGAGGTGTTAACGTATGGCTTTGTACTACTCCAGCTATAGTTGGTGATACTACTGATTACAGTAATACTACAGAGCCTAGATATTTGTTTAAACTAACTGATACTACTATTGTGTCAAACGGTGTTTTTGAAAAAGAGTTTAATCTTTCACCAGGTAATGAAACACAGTTATTTACACAAACAAACCATAGTAAATATTACGCTGGTACAGACAGTCGAGTATATGTGGCGACATCTTCTTTTTCAAATCCGCAGCTTGATATAGAATATATTTCTTTAATAAGAAAAGACCAAACAAATGCTAAGTGTAGAATAGAAGTATTATCTGTTCCTAATCCACCACCAGTTGTTCCTACTGGTAAACAAACAATAAATTTTATCGTTAGTAAGCTAGCTCAAGCTAAAAAAATATTTGAGTTTAAGTTTCCTAGAATAGCCTATAGATACAAGTATCAAGATAATGAGTACTCTGCTATATCTCCATTTTCACAAGTTGCTTTTGCGCCAGGATCTTTTAACTACCATCCTAAAAGAGGTTATAATTTAGGTATGGCAAATCAACTTAATTCTATAGAAATAACAAACTTAAAATCTTTAATACCTGATGGTGTAAAAGAAATAGATATAATATACAAAGAAGATACTTCACCTAATTTATATGTTGTTGATACTATTAAACCAAACACAGGTTCTACTCAAGCATCTGATTCGTGGCAACAAGGTGTTTATACTATAAGTTCAGAGCAAATATACAAAGCTATATCTTCTAATCAATTATTAAGACCATATGACAATGTTCCTAAAAGCGCTTTAGCTCAAGATGTTAGTGGTAGTAGAGTAATTTATGGTAACTATACGCAAGGCTTTGATTTGCTTCGTAACAACCAAAATTATTACCCTGACTTTAACTTTAATTTTAAAAGTACAAACGTACAAACTATAACACTACCTTCTGTAAAAACATTAAGAGAGTATCAAATAGGTGCTGTTTTTGTAGATGAGCACGGTAGAGAAACGCCTGTTATTTCTAGTTCTGTAGGTAGTAAAACTTTAGACAAAGAGTTTTCAGACAAAAGAAACCAAATAAGCGTGTCTTTTAGTAACACCAACAGTCCTGAAGGTTTAAAATATGTTAAGTTTTATATAAAAGAAACTTCTGGTGAATATTACAACATGGCTATGGATCGTTTTTACGATGCTGGTGACAATCAGCTTTGGTTAGCTTTTCCTTCTTCTGACATAAACAAAGTTGATATTGATGATTTTTTAATATTAAAAAAAGGTAGTGAAAGCAACGCTTTAGTGAAAAACGAAGCTAAATATAAAATATTAGATATACAAAGAGAAGCTCCAGATCATATAAAGCAAAATAAAATATTAATAGAAAAAATAACACATAACACTGATTCTACATTAGGAAGTGTAAGAGATATATTTGATGACACTGATAATTTACCTTTATCTGGCCAGCAAATATTTAGAATGAACTATGAAGAGTTTACTAGATCTTTAAGTAGAGATTTACATAATATAGAAGAAGGTTTATTATACATTCAATTTACATCACCTGTTGATAATAACGCTTCTAAAAGATATAGAATAAACAAAATACAAAGTACATTTGGCCAAGATGGAGTTACTTTACCTACTGCTCAATATATTTTAATATTGCAAGATGTTTTAGGTGATGATGTTAATTGGATGACTAATGACGTAACAGGTAATAATTCTAGCTCTATAATTGATAATGTTACTGTTAATGTATATAATTATAGGGTTGAAAACTCAGCAAAGTTTGATGGTAAATTCTTTATTAAAATAGATGCTGACGGTATAGCTAATAGCAATTTACTAAGTGGGTTTTTATCTGGTAGTAGAAGTTATAGACAAGTGCTTAGCAAAAGGCTTTATATGTTAGATCAAGAAATAGAAACTAAATCTAACAAACAGCTGACAGGTATGAGACTAGGCCAGTACAACCGCCTTTTTGGTAGATATGCGCCGTTTTTTAGAAACTATTGGTCAAAGCCAAGTAGATTTACAATGGAAGAAGTAGCTGGCTCTACTTTTAATGCTGGTCAATATGCTTTTGCTGAAGATCAAGTTGATAATAATTATAACACTTTTCATCAACAAACTTATATACAATCAAATATTTGGAGAGATGAACTTGCTTTTATTACTGTTGGACTAGATGTTGAAGCTGCAGAACCTAATTATAGTGGTAATGGTTTTGTTGGGTACATCATGGGTAAATTAGATCAAAACATTTTTCAAGCAAACGCTAGGTTAGCAGATTCACACGGTTGGACAAAAAGAAATAGAGAAAATAATAGCGTTTGGTTTATTGACAAAGGCTATTTTTCTGGCAAAGTAAGAAACAATGATAGTACGCTTCGTTATGGTAGTGATTTTATAATAGGTTATGATTACGAAGGTGAGCAACAAGGTATTAAAGGCAGTGTATCTCAAAATAAATCAACGTTTAATATATCTATAGGTGGTATTTTAAGAAACTCTGAGTACACAACTCAAGATGGAGAAGAAACAATTACTAAAGTCAAGCATTTGCATAACAGCGAAACAACTCAACCTAATTACTTTAACGTTGGTCGAAATGGTGGAAATAATAATTATAACACAAATGACACTGAAGATTTAATACAGTCTTTTGTTCCTGGTACTTACTTTAGATTTAGAGAAGACCCTACAAATGAAATATATAAAATAGTAGACCCAGTAGCTCCTGATGGTTATTTAAGGTTTGAAGATGGTCGTACTGGTGGTAATCATTGGGATGCACAAAGAACACAAGACACAGCTGATGATGTTGATTATCCTAGCAATTGGCTTTGGAAAGATACAATTAAGCCAGCGGATAATTTTAATACACCTGTTCAATACAACAGCGATGGGTTAGCAAATCTTACAGCAGCGTGGGGTTTTAATTTTGAGCCTAGAGACGATCAAGAAGATGCTTATTCAGGAAATTACAGTAACAACACTACTTTTCGTCCTGATACAAAAAAAAGAACAGCTCAACTATCACCTAACTTTAGTACAAATTGGAAATTAAGATGTGTTAACTCTAGTAATGGCGGTGAAGTAACTTGGAATCCAGCAGGTACTATAGGACCAATACCTGGTGGTTTAAAATTAACTAAAGCACACTCTGCGTATTCTTCTGGATCTACTGCTGAGCCAAAAGCTAATTATTCAGCAACTGGATCAGAGTGTTATATTTTTGTTGATAGCTTAGAAGCAACAAACCACGATGGTACAACTAAACGAATAACTACAGGTTTAATACTAACAACACACTCTGGTAGTGATAATTTAGATTTTTCAGGTACTGACAATAGTAAACAACCTCTTTTAATATGGAAGATAGAAGAAATTAGTGGTGTATTTAAACTTTGGCTTTGTGGTTATAAAGTACCTCTATGTTTAAGTGGTACTCAAGGCGTAGCTGCTACTTTAAATTTTTTAGCTACACACGATATAGTTAGTAATTTACCTTCTAGTGGTGGTGACTTAATATTTGAACAGCCAACAATGAACGGTTATTCTCAATATCTTTGTAATAGAGTAAATGCTCAAGACGCTATGAATCATGGTTATGAAGTTTTTGACCCTGACATGGGTGTTGAAAACGGTGTACCTGGTATAATGCCTGTTTATTATCATTTTGAAACTTTAGAATTAATTGAAAGAGAAGATGTTCTACCTAGTAATCCTGCTATTTGGGAGACAGAGCCAAAAAATAATGTTGATTTAGATATTTACTACGAGGCAAGTGGTTATAATCCTTTATATATAAATAATGATACAAAGAGTTTGGCGGTGCCAATAGGTTCTAGTATTGTACATTTAAATGGCAATATTAGTATAGAAAGCAACACTTTGGTTAGTAACGTAGCTGAAGATGCTGGTGGCTGGTATTTAACAACTGATAAATCATTTTTTGCTGGAAGTGGTTATATAGAAATAGATGATAAAGTACAAATAAATAAACAAGATGGTGGTTCTGTAGTTTTAATAGTAGAAAACTATGGTACTTTAACTAATAGTAAAACAGATAAACTTTATTTCAAATCAAATCTTTATGGACCAGATGTATCTTATGTTTTAAACTGGCATAATTGCTTTAGTTTTGGAAACGGTGTAGAGTCTAATAGAATTAGAGATAATTTTAACTTACCATTTATTGCTAACGGGGTTAAAGCTTCTACTACAGTAGAGTTTTCTAATTATGAAGAAGAAACAAGAAAGTATGGTTTAATATATTCTGGTTTGTATAATGCTAATAGTGGTATTAATGAATTAAACCAGTTTATAGCTGCTGAATCAATAACTAAAGATTTAAACCCAACTTATGGTAGTATACAAAAGTTACACGCTAGAGACTCAGATTTAGTTGCTCTTTGTGAAGATAAAATTGTACAAATACTAGCTGATAAAGACGCTTTGTTTGAAGCAAACAATGATGTGCGTTTAGTTTCTACTAATAGAGTTCTTGGTCAGTCTAGGCCTTTTGTTGGTGAATATGGTATATCTAAAAATCCAGAATCTTTTGCGTCGGAGTCTTATAGAGTCTATTTTTCAGATAAAGTTAGAGGCGCTATACTTAGACTGTCTAAAGATGGTTTAACGGCTATATCTGAAGCTGGTATGAAAGATTGGTTTAAAGACAATTTAAAGTTAAGTACTAAAGTTATAGGTAGCTATGATGATAAAAAAGATGAGTACAATGTAACTATTTATAAAGAAAACGATAATCCTGATAGCATGGGTGTAAATGAAGTTTTTGTAAACACTGTTTCATTTAAAGAAAGCGCTAAAGGTTGGGTTAGTTTTAAATCTTTTGATTTAGAAAATGGCGCTAGCTGTGCAAATGATTATTATACTTTTAAACAAGGCAAAATATATCAACACCACTCAGAAGACGTAGACAGAAATACTTTTTATGATAATTTTAAAAATTCTACTATTAGTGTATTATTAAACGACATGCCTAGTAGTGTTAAAAGTTTCCACGCTTTAGGTTATGAAGGTAGTCAAGCTAGAGTCAATGGCTTTGCAACACACGGCCCAACTGGTTTAACTGATTATAGTTTATATAATATAGTTAATAAAAACGGTTGGTTTGTTAGTTCTATAGAAACAGAACAAGCAATAGGTAGTTTAAATGAGTTTATAGAAAAAGAAAGAAAGTGGTTTAACTACATAAAAGGTGTAAAAAACATAGAGCAAGGTGATTTACTGCTTGAGCTAACTGACTTTTCAACTTTTAACATACAAGGCGTAGGTGTTGTCGCTAGTGTAGAAGAAGACTTTATTGATTTTGACGTACAACTTAATACTTCTATAGATGTTGGTGATATGTTATATTTTAGCGAGTTTAACTTAGGTATGGTAAGCACAAATGATCCTAATGCTTCACAAACACAGTTAATAGATAATACAAGCTTGAAGTTAGCTGGTATTGTAAGTTTTGCTAATGGAGATACAATACAAGTAAATAACACACAGGCAAATATAGGTGGTACAATACCTTCTGTTGGTAACTACTGTTTCTTTGTAAAAAATCAAATAGTAAACATGGCTAACTTATTAGGTTATTATGCTAACGTTAAGTTTGAAAATAATTCTAGAAACAAGGTAGAACTGTTTGCTGTTTCTGCAGAAGTAACTGAAAGTAGTAAATAAATAAATTATGGCTAAAAAAATAACTAATTTTGAAATAGATACTAGTAATATACCTCAAGTTGGTGCAACTAGAAATTTTACTGTTTATGGTCAAGACGGGGCTGGATTTTATTTAGTAATAAAAAACGAAGATCCAAAATGGTATAACTTTATTACAGGTACTTTTCAATCAGCAGAAACAAATTTAAAAGCAGAAGCTAGCGTTGCTGGATATACAGGTACTATATTTTTTCCACAAGTTTCAGATGCTGATCAATATGAAATATACTTAATAACAGATGTAAGTTTAGATTCTGAACACGAAAGGTTTGTACCTGCTTTTGACGAGTCTGGTGCTATAGATATAAACAGAAGCTTTGGTTCTAATTCTAATTTTTTAAGTAGAAGAATATATCAAACTCTTGATTCTGTCCTTACTATAACGCCTTCAGAATTATCTTCAGATGCTGGTTTTAATAGCATGAGTGTTACAAGTGATACTATTACAGCTTCTATAGACGGATCTGCTCCAGTAATAGATTTTACTATTGAAGCAACAGCTACAAATGGTAGTGCTTTCAAAATAGATCGACAGCCTACACCAGGTGATTTTTACTTTTCTGTTGATAGAGTTATTGGTAGTTTTATTAGAACAGGTTTGGCAGGAGAAGGAAGTGATGCTAGATTTGGTTTTAACTGTAGTAATATATCTCTTTTAGAAGAAGGTATGTCTGTTACTGGTACTAATGTTACTGCTAACACTGTAATATCAGGTAGAGAAGATATTGTTGTTTCAAAAGCCGGTACAGATCAAGAAGAAACTATTGTTTTAAAATCTAAAAAAGGTTTAAACTCTACTGGCGCAACAACTATTTCTTATGATGGTACTACAAAAGTAAAAACTGTTTCTACAGCAGGTGAAATTATATTTGACAAAACGCAAGTAGACGCTTTACAGCTTGATACTGTTACTTTTTCCGGTTACGGTACTGATCAAATAAATAGGTTAACAGGTTGGGATATTAGTATTACTGATTTAAAAGCAGAAATAACAACTTCTAACCGCGTGTCAACAACAACAAGATCAACAGTGAGCAATAGCACTAGTGTACCAATAACAAACGCCTTTGGCATAATGGATGACGTTAGTACGGTTAGTAGTGTAAATATAATAGGTGATAGTCCTACTGTTACTGCTATAGGTAGTTACGATATAAGTTCAGCAAATACTGCTACTTTAACTTTAAGTACTGCTCAAACATTAGAGTCTGGTGAAACTTTAAACTTTGACGGCGCTGCTGGGCGTATAACTATAACCGGAAAAATAAGAACTAACAAAGCGGGTGCAGCAGCAACTATAAATATAGACGTTAGTAGATTTATAACTGCTACTGTAGAAACAGCTTAATAGTAAAAAAACAGCAAAAACTGTGACTATATTACTTATAATTAAATAATATATTATGAGTAACGAATTAAAAATTCGTAAAATAGAAATAAAAGACTACAAGTATATAAATAAGTGGTGGGTAGAACAAGGTTTTAAACCTGTAAGTTTAGATGTTTTACCAACACAAGGTTTAGGTGGTTTAATAATAGAAAAACAAAAGCCTATAGCTGTTGCTTATTTGTATTTAACAAATTCAAAAATGGGTTACATAGATAATTTAATATCAGACCCAAAATATGTATCAAAAGATAGATTTAACATTATATTAGAACTTATAGCAGCATGTAAACAAATGGCTGTAGAAGTAGGTTGTTTAGATGTTTGGGCTATTACTAATAGCAAGGGCATAATAAAAAGATGTAAAAAGTTAAAGTATAATATAACAGAAAATAATTACGCATTAATATCAATATAATATGGCGATAGATCCAATGACAGCCATGCAGATAGCAGGTACAGCTTCTAGCATTATAGGCGGTAAACGACAAAAAAAAGAAGCGGCAAGAGCCGCTAGACAAGCTTTAGCAGAAAGACAAGAACAACAAAAAAGAGTTGACAAACAAGTAGCTGAATATAAAGCTATAAAGTTTGAAAACCCTTACGCTAACCTAACAAACGTAGCTGAAGACATGAGAGTTTCTACTCAAGCTGCTGATTTTGAAATGCAACAAGGAGCTCAACGAAGAGCTGATATATTAGGTGGTCTACGTGGCGCTGCTGGTTCTAGTGGTATAGCTGGCTTAGCACAAACTTTAGCTAACCAAGGCGCTTTACAAGCACAGAAAATATCAGCTGGTTTAGCAAAACAAGAACTAGCTAATGAACAAGCAAGAGCACAAGCAGAAGGTAATTTACAATTGAAGAAAGCTGAGGGAGATGTAATGGTTCAACAAGCGGAAACATCTAGGCAGTCTACAATATTAGGTATGCAAATGGGGCAGTCACAAGCTGCTAATACAGCTTACCAAACACAGTTACAAAACAAAAGACAAGCTGATTTATATGGTAATCAAATGATGATGTCTGGTGTAAAAAATTTAGCTAACATAGATTTTAGTCAATTTGGAGTTGGTGGTACTCCTGTAGATACGGTAAACGATATTAAAATAATGCCTGTACAAAATTCTGTTTTAGAAGATCCATTTGGAAACGAAGGAACTCAAATATCTGGTCTTGGTGGATCACCTACACAAAACGCAATGACATTTTTTCAAGATAACTCATTTTTAGAAAATTTATAACAAATATTAACACATGGCAACAGGAAGTTTATTAGGAAAAGCAGATGCAACTTTAGTAGTTGCTGCAGCAAACCAAGCGAAAGCAAACGTACCAAGTGATCTTGGTGAAATATATAAAGGCGAAAAAGAAACTGCTGATTTATTTCAAGCAGAGATAAATACTTTTTTTGACGAATTGTATGCAGAGCACAATAAATTATCTGACGATTTAAACGAGTCTGTAGCTACAGTTACAGAAAATTTATCGGCAGGTACAATGCCTAATGACGAGCAATTAGATTTATATATGAATCATATAGATGGATTAAAAGATAGATTAAAAGCTATACCTAAAGGACCAAAAGGTCAAAGAGAAAGAAACAAAATAATGTCTGAGCTAAGTAGATTAAAAAACTCTACAGATCAGATGGACTCTACTATCACTGATTTAACTACAAAAATAAATAATAACGATTATATACCAAACGCAACAGGTAGTAACAACATGAAGTTATTAACCGCGATATCTAACGGTAGTGCCAAGCAAGAAATAGTTAATGGTAATTTAGTTTATACGTTACCAGGTACTGATTTAAAAATGACACAGGCTGATTTAAAAAAGATGTTAGTTTCTAATGATCCTAATGTAAATGCAAACTTTAATAAAGTACATCAATATACCTCAGATCAAAGTGAAGCAGACTGGACAACCGAAAGACAAGGTATTATAAACAATTACGAAAACGCTTTTAACACTAGAGAAGGCTACGCGCAAAATATACATCAAAAACAAGGTAACATGTCTCATACTTTTGCTGAGATTTTACAAGGCAAAGGTGATTCAGGCATGAATCTACAAATTTTTGAAGCATTAAAAGAAATGGGTGTTGAAGTGCCAGATGATGTAGATGGTGATGGTAAAATTACCGAAAAAGATTTTGCAAATCCAGAAAACGGTATTGCTTTAATAAGATCTTTAACTGATATAAGCGATCCTAACTTTAACTTTCAGGCAGCTAAAAAAATAGCAGCTGAATTTTATACTGATAATATTGCCGCAAAAGAATTTGAAGAAGCTGGCGGTGTTATAGGCGGAAAAGATATGAGTGATTTTGATAAAGCGTTTGCTAAAGCTAGAGAAGATGGTTTAGAAACATTTATATATAATGGTAAAGAATACGGCACTGAACTTGGCGAAGATGATGGCACTGGTACTACTGCGCCAAAAGGTGAAAGACTTAATAAAACAGCGTTTACGTTTGGTGACTATGGTAAAACTGTTGATAAAAAAGGAATGGATGATATATATAACGCTATATACCAAACTACTCAAGGCACAGGCGATCCACAAACGTTTACTATTCCCTCAGCAGCAGGTGATCAAACTTTTACTTGGAATAATGAAGAAAATAGTTGGTATCAAACCTCAAAAAATGGAAAGACTGATAATACAAAAATTGGTAATGTAGAAGACCTAGTTAGTAAATTAGGTTTAAATAAAAATGAAGATTTTGCAGCATTAGAAAATTTTGAAAGCGAAGAAGTTAAAACAGAAAAAAGTGCAAAAATTATAAATCTTATTGATAAAGCTAAATCTGGTAATTTTTATGGGCAGTACGACTGGCTTAAAGCAGGTTCTGGTATAAGTAGTCAATCTGGCAATGAATATCAAAATAGAGATTTCTTAATTGCGTACGATAAAAATGGAAACGTTAGAGATGTAAAAGGAACTACATATCGAAACCTAGAGATTGCAAGTCCAAGAGGGTCTGGAGGATATAAAGATAATTACGGAGGTGGAAAAGTTTATGGTACTGAGGATCAAATGAGAATGCAAAAGGAACTACTTCAAGCTTGGACTAGTGACCATGCTTTCTTTGAGTTTTTCCCACAGGGTAAATTCACATATCATGGTGGTGATATAAAACTTTACGAAAGATTTGATTTTAGAATAGATGAAAAACGTATTGCACAGCGATATGGGCAAGATTTTGTAGATTGGCTAGATGGTGGCACCGAAGCGGCAAAAGAATATAAGTTTTTACTTGCTGAAGATTTAACTAGTAGCAATAGTAAGCACGGTAGAGGCGCGAAAGGTTATGAGTGGAGTGACGATAATGGAGGTGCAGCAGAAACTGTAAGAAAAATGAACGATCTTACCAACAAGTATATGAAAGATTTTGGTGCAGCATTTGCAGCATTTAATGCAGAAACAAACATATGATTAATAATTTAAACAAATAATATGTCTTTTAGAAATTATAAGCTTGCTGATGGTAGAACCGTAGCTGTTAGTGATAAAAAGTTCCCTGCTTTCATACGAAAGCATCCTGATGCTACAGCTGTAGATGGAGAAACATCAGCGCGCGATGCTTATACTGGGTACATGGAGTTTGAAAAAAAGAAAAAAGTAGCTGAAGAAGTTAGTGAAAAACTTAGTCAAGAAGAAGATACGGCTATAGAGCGAGCTTTTGGTAAAAATTTTGTTACTGATTTTGTTGGAGATATATATAGAGCTGGAAAACAAGGTTATTTACAGGGTAGTACTGTAGATGAGGCTTTTGATGTTTACGCAAAAGGTAAAGATATTTCAGAACAAGACTTAAAAGACTTTGTAGAAGTACAAAAAGAACTACAAAAATACGGACCGTCTGATGAAATGCGTGAATATGAAAGAATAAAAGAAGAAGCCGGAGGTGGTGTTTGGGGTTTTATGAAGGGCATGGTAATGACAAGAGGTCAAGTTATACCGCAGGTTATAGTTAGCTCTCTGAGTAGTATGGTTACTACTTTAATTGATTCTGACGAAGCTAGATCAGCCGCTGCTTTATCTGCTGGCGGTGGAGCACTTGCTGGTACAGCAATACCGATACCAGGTATTGGTACTATAAGTGGTGGTATAGCTGGTGCTTTTGCTGGTGCTACAGGTTCACTTGAAACAGCGATGACAATGACAGAGCTTTTGCAGGATAAGTTAAACGAGCAAGGCCTTGAGTTTAATGAAGAAAATATAAGAGATTTATTAGAGAACGACGAAGAGTTTGGTAAAGTAAAAACAAAAGCACTAAATAGAGGTTTAGCTATTGGCGCTGTTGAAGGCTTAACTTTTGGCTTATCAAGAGGTGTAGCTTCTAAGCTTGTTAGCAAAGGAGCATCAGCAGGTAAACTAGCAAGAATAACAACAGGTATTGAGGTAACAGGTGGTATGGGTGGTGAATTTGCTGGTCAATTAGCAGCTGGTCAAGATGTAGATGTCGCGGAAATATTAATGGAAGGTATTGCTGAAGCAAAAGGTGTTGTAAATGTTGCAGATCTTGTAAAAAAACCAACATATACAGTAAACGGTGAAACTAGAAAAAACGGTAGAAAAGAAATACTTAAAATATTAGACGATGTTGAAGGTGGAAAATTAGAAGCTAGAGATATAGCTAACATTAAAATGGAAGCTACTAATGATCAAAACTTACAAGATAGAATACAAAGAGTTTTAGGTAATGCAGAGCTTGAAACACAGATAGACGAAAGAGTATCTGGTGATGATAGAAAAACATTAGTTGATTTAGAAAATAAAAAGAAAAAAGCAGAAGCCGATGTTGATAGAAAAGGTATATTTAAAAAGCCTGGCTCTCAAGGTAGGTTAGATAAACTCAACATGCAGATAGAAGAAATAATGAACAAGTATGAAGGTGTTGACATTACAGATACAGATGTTCAAGCTAGAAAAAAATTAGCAGAAGATGTAAGAAGTATAAAACTAGATGCTACAAAAAAGTTTGCAAAAGTATCTAGTGAGCAATTAGGCTTTGATCCTTTTTCAAGTTTTAAAAGCAATGACGATTATGTAGGTAGTTATGTTGAAAGGGCTATGGCTAATGAATTAGCTAATGCAGAAGTAGATAGCGATGGTAATTTTTTAGACGCAGATGGTAATGTTATTACTGACGAAAGACTTGAGCAAATGTCTAATGAATTTGCTGATGACGCTAACAACTCTGATGCTACAATTATAGACACTCCAGATGGTAATAAAGCTATAATGATAAATGAGGAAATAGCTTATAAATATGGGGCTTTAGAAGCTGGTTCTCACGAGGTACTACATGGTGTATTAAAAGGTTCTTTTGCTAAAATGGATGATGCTACAAAAGCACCTATTATTAGTGATTTTAAAGCTGCTATTACAAAAGACTTAGGCGCAGGTGTTGTTGAAAAAATAGAAAACAGATTAAAAACTGCTTATAATATGACTGATGAGCAGATAGGCGTTTCAGAAGAGTATTTTACAGCATTGTCAGATATTGTTAATGACAAAAATAACCCTATAACTTTTGAAAAAAATAAAGGATTTTTTGGTAGTATAAAAGATAAAGTAGCAAGTGTATTCAATAAAAACACGCCTTATAAGCAATTAACAGTAAGCACTGGTCAAGATGCTTATAACTTTATAAAAGAATATAGTAAATCCGTTAAAGAAGGTAAACTTAGCGAAGCTATGGTTGC
>Ga0208159_1000550_pt1 | contig 14825 bp, 28 predicted proteins | sample 9_EtaG_FD_184082 | JGI IMG/M metagenome (GOLD analysis project Ga0208159, IMG submission 184082) | Marine viral communities from the Subarctic Pacific Ocean - 9_ETSP_OMZ_AT15188 metaG (SPAdes) (version 2) | ecosystem: Environmental > Aquatic > Marine > Oceanic | place: Pacific Ocean | collected... | reverse complement strand
TTTTTGTCCTTTCTGTCCGACCTCGCCCTTAACTCCTTTTTCACCTTGAACTCCTTGTTCTCCTTTTTGACCTTTCTCACCGACTTCACCTTTCTGTCCTTTGACTCCATCTCCATCAAGACCTTTCTGTCCTTTGTCTCCCTTTATACCTTGTTCTCCTTGATCTCCCTTTTGTCCTTTAACACCTATTTCACCTTTTTGTCCCTTTTCTCCCTTTTCACCCTTTTGACCTTTTGATCCAACGAGTTGTTCTACTGCTCCATTATTTATGTCAATAGAAATAGGGCTAGGTTGAGTAATAGTTATTACATCTCCAGGTTGATCAGTTACAATAATCTCTATGGGTCCTGTGTCTGACATAATTTAGTTTACAATATTTTGCTGTACATCGAATGTTCCGAAGAACCACGTTTCTTTTTCCCCAGTCGCTGTTAAAGTAAACTCTACTCCATATACATATGTACCAGCATCTACAGTCATGTTGGTGTCGGTAATTGTAATAGTAAGAAGACCAGCGTCAGTTCCGGTTATGGTTATGTTTGAATTAGATATAATTAATGGGCCGTTGTCATATTCTCTTACTTGCATTTCGTAAGTATAAAGAGTTAAATCAATAGCGGTTCCTGTTGAGTCTTTTACGTTGGCTTTAAGTATAAATGTATTCGCACGTCTACAGCAAATATTTAATTGCGTAGCAGCGGACAAGTCAACATTTTTAGGGTTTTGACATCTGCAAGCAGAAGACGATTGATTACATGAGTTACAGGCCATTGTTATTATATATTAGTTAATGCGCCAGATAAGGTTTCATCCATAGGTGGACGATCTCCTTTTCTCTGTGCTATTAGTTTACTTTGAGCCATGGCTTGTCTGTCAATTCTTTCATCCTTTCGATTTTCAGATTCCATGTTTTCAGCCTGCCTGACTCCACTTTCTATTTCTTGTTCGGTAATATCATACTGCCCCTTGAGTTGTTCAATCTGCATTTTATACTGATACTCTAATTGCATCAGTTGAGATTTGATTTGACCCTCCAACTGCATCCGCTGTATCTCTAGTTGTGATCTTACCTGATCTTTTTCCATTTCAGCCTGGGCTGCAATTTGTTGAGACTGAGCGTTTAACTGAGACTGAACCTGAGCCTGTTGTGCTGCTTGTTGTTGTTGAGCCTTTATTCTTTTTGCTCTTCTTACAACGAGTAATCTTTCGGCTTGCTCTACGTCCTTTAGTTGTCTGATAGCAATAGCATCCTCTAAGTCTATCTCTTTTTGACCTAGTGCTATTTGAATATTTTGTTCGAGATATGCTTTGTCTGTATCATTCATTTCAGTGACTACCATCACTCCGAAATTATACATCGCTAAATTGTCAAACGAAGTAAGAACTGCCATGTTGGTTTCTCCTACTGCATTCGTATACACATTATAAAGAATACTATCCTTTGGAATAATTTGCAAACAGCGAACGATATCATCACACACCTTTTTATAAAGAACGTGTGCAGCGTTTGTGATGTCATATATAGCATTGTTACCAGCAGCCATTGCTTGCTCTCTAACTCCAACTAACGCATCGCCTTTAGGTGTTGTGCCATCCATTACTTCATTGATCCCTGTAGCGTCTCTAATCATCCTTAGATAGTGATTATATATTGCTACTAGTTCAGTAATGTTTCTTATGGCATTTCCTATCTCTCTAACTGGAGGGTTTTGGAATCCTCCCTCTGGATTCTTAGACCTGTAATAGAAGACACCTGTTTGCTCATAAATGTCTTGTATCTCTAATGGCTCTAATGAACCACCCTTTCCAAGTTGAACATTCTCTAATCCCTCAATGTCTATAATTAGACCATCGGGCTTTGCCTTCGCAATTGCTTGTTGAATTTTAAGGTGAGTGATCTGTAGCATATCAGCAAACCCAATGACAGATGAAACCATTGACTTAGGAATCATTCCTCGAATGTTAGTAGCGACTATGCTATAAGAAAGTCTTGCTCTGCTTATATCGTGTACGTTTTTAGGTATATTCTTTTGAGGGCCATAGTTATAGATATGATCCGTACCTACTATTAAAGTCCCTCCGTATACCGTGGCATTGCTCATGTATACCGCCTCCCTGTTATATACAGACTGTTGAGGTGCATTGTACTCGGTTCCTTTATAATAAAAGCCAATGTTTCCATAGGCTGACTCTTTCTTTTCAAATATCACATCATCAACAGACATGAATTCAAAATCTAAAACCTCAACCTTATACTCATCATACCCCTGTTGAAATCTTTTGTTTGCCCTGCTATAACCAGACTGAGTCGATGTAGAGAATTGATCAGGTTGATTACCATACTTGTTCATTACTGTCTTTGCAATTTCTTCATATTGAGTTTCAGTAAATTGATCACCTGCAATTCTTTTGAGTTCCATTATGGTTATAAGACGAAAACTACCTGCGTAAGTAAGGTCTGTAAAATTAGGATCATCAGTCCAGTTGTGTATGAACTTGGCTGGATCAACATATTCTTCTTTGATTCCATAGTTAGGATCATTAGAACGTCTGGCTATACCTATTCCTGTAACAGATAAGTCTTCTACACATCTTCGATATATTGCTTGATTAAAGTCATTCCACTTTAACGTCATCTCTGTTCCAAGTTGGGCTGCTATCTCTGCATCCGTTTTTACGTTGGTATCGATAAAAATTTCTGTTTCTTCTGGAGTATCAGGAAGTTGAGCAGGATCAACATCTACATCTAGACCAAGATCTTTAGCCTCTTGAAGTATGTCTTTGTTTTCTATTTTTAATATAGTAGCATTTTTCTTCTTGTCTTTTTCTGATTTAGACAATGGGTCTACTGCTTCGATGTTTGGATATGGTGCTCTAGATAAAATCTTGTTTACTACTATCTTAACAAACTTAGGGACAATGGGAACAGGAGTATAATCCAAAGTAAGAAGAGTTCCCCCTCCTCCGTTAGGATCTAAAGAGTTTAATATTTTTCTATAAATAGAAGTATCTTGTGTTCCTTGTGCATAATCTCTGCACCTTTCTATCTCGGCATTCCTTCTGCCATAAAGAGAATTAGAATAGTCACTACCTACCCACTGAGCAAACATAGCCTTCGCATATTGAAGACCATAGGATTTCTCCAACTTCTCTTCTGTGCTTGCTAATGGATCCGGGAAAGATGACTGTCCCTTGTTATATTGATTGTTCATACTCAAAGAGGGTAATATTGCAAATATACTTCAATTAATTATCGTATAATTATCTGACCCTTCCTAAAGAATTTCTTTAAGTTCATGTCAGATTTAGGTTTTTGTTTGGTTGTACTTTGAGATGCAAGCAATGCTAATCCACTAGAAATAGAAAGGTCAAACTTAGTTCTATCATCAACCTTGAAGTTTACCCAATCTTCTAATGTTCTTTCAAAATACATAGTTCCAAACTCTAAAGACTCTTCATTTAGTCCTACAAAATTATGAACATATGATTCAATGGCTTGAGCGTGAGATTGTATAATATCTTGAGAATTAGATGGTATGCCTTTTGTTTTTGTCTTAGTGCCAAAACCAGATCCAATGTGAGTAGGTCTATCCATGAGCCAATCAGAATATCCCCTGGTTTCAAAGTGCCTGGCGATTCCATATTTGTTATTCTCTATTAGTATTGGGTATCCATAATATTTAGAAGCCATTAAAACATCCTCATAAAAAATCTTTGCTAATGGAGGTCGTGATGCATACTCGGCAACAAACATATTTGATGGATGTGCCATATTAAATTTATTATATAAATGACAAGCACCCTTAGAACCTCTCCCATCAACAGTGGCATCTATATCATATGAGTCAACACCTCCACATCCAAGCCAATCGTTTTCAGGTTTAGGTTTGTTTCTTAATTCGTCAGGAGGTAACCATGCTATTCTCCATCTTCCGTTTGGATCTGGCTTGAAGATAACTTGAGTATCTAGAACACCATCTAGCCAAACAAAATTACCTACGACAATAGGCGAGGGAAACATTTCTTGATTGTGCTGAACCTGTTCGTATATCTTCTGTACATTAAACAATGATGCCTTAGCGCTGTCTCTAAAAGCCTCTGCTACTGTAAAAGGGAATTGTCGGATAACCTCATTAAGTTCATAAGAGTCTCCTACTAGAGCCTTTCTTTCATTCTTTAAAAATGTTCTGGCTCCGATGGTTATTAATTCACCATCATTAGACGCTGTTGGTTTTGGTGGGTCTTCAGAAACAGGAATCCCATATATATCAAAAAACCCTTCCAGCGCATCGTATGATGGTATGAATATAGAATATAAACCACTTTTGGTTCTTCCGTTCTCGTTTCGCTCTAATGGGTTGCTTGAATCATACAGGTCTCTGAATTGCCTGCCACCTTTGTCCAGGGGATTTACTGTGCTACCTACAAGTGCCTTACCTACAATCTTTCTTCCAACCAATAAACAGGTTCTGTGTATTCTCCAAGATTCTCTAATGTCTGTAGGCTTTTCCCATTTGCCTGCTTCGTCTAGATAAAGTATATGAAGTTTCTCTCCATCATAAGCATTGTTTGTTGTGCTCTTCCAGTTTATAACTGTATTCAACGCCTCTCCGCTTTTTGATGTCTTATTCTTTTTTGTAATTCTTTTTGATGGCTCCCTAAATGCTAGTTCCATTCTTGGGTTTGTTGTTCCATCTTGTATCGGCTTAAAAAAGAATGGCAGACTCTTATAGATTGGAACTACCTTTTTCATAAAGATATTTTCCTGAGCGTCTGCTCCGGTCTTAGACATTAAGCCTAAGAGTTTTTCTTTTACTTGAGTGCCTTCGTTGACGAGTATAGATGCGGACATATTAGTATATCCAGATCGTCTACACTTTACATAAATCTGTCCTAAAGAACGTGGGTCTACTGAGCAGGCTTCAAGGTGTATATAAAGTTCTCGTTGGAACTCCAGATAGTCTGGATATCCGATGTCAATTTTAGACCACTGTAAAAAGAAGTAGTGGTTGCCTGTGATATAGGTGGGTACTCCATTGTTATAGAACCAAACACCGCTGCGTCGTCTTTCATATTCTTGAGCAATATAGTTAGTATGTAATTTACGAAATGATTCTGGCATAGTCATCCACTCTTCCATGGATGTTACTTTTTTTAAGTCCTCTGGTAAAGGAGTTCTCTGCCATCGCTGTTCGGCTTTTGGCAAGTCATTAAATAATATTTTATTCTTGGGAGGTTGCTTAGGAAGTTGGATATCTAGTTCTGCTATGACTACATTTTTTCCCGATGAATTATCTGGGCAAATGTTTACCAGAATGTCTTCATCAATTGTAATTAGTCCAGCCATATCACATATACTATATAGATTCTTTTAATAATTCTCCAGATGGTTTTTTCTTCCATAAATTTATTGCTATAGCAGACCTAACTCCTTGATTTACAGGGTTTACTTTGTGTCTGTGTTGACCGGCTGGAAATATAACTAATCGATTAAATACAGGCTTTACAATCTCAGGCGCTCTTTCCCCTTCTGAGTATATAACTAATTCACCACCTTCTATGTCCATTGGTACTGGATAAAAAACAGTTCCTATTGTTGGCGTTATATGTTTCCCAGTTTTTTCATATTCGGCTTCGTCTTTGTCTATGTGTGCCGGTAATTCTTGATGCGTTATTTGTGGACCTAATTGTCCTGTCCAGTATTCAAACCCACATACACTAATATCATGATAAGGAGAATTATGTCCCCATATGTTTTCTATAAGTTTTTTCTTCAGTGTGTTAGGCTCTTCGACCCACCATCCATCATACCAATAGTACTGACCATTATTATCAAAGAATTTTCTGTCGTTGGCTATGTTGGCTAATAGTGTTTTGTCTTTTATAAAATCATCTACTATAATCATTTTGAATATTTTTCTGCAAAGCCACCTGAGTAGTCCTGCTCTTCTTTTAACTCACCTTTATCCTGAAGAGTTTTTATCAATTGTTCCAGGCGTTCTCTTTCTATGATTAGTTCCTTGGCATCAACCGCTGTTTGTTTAATTGCTTGCAACTCTGCTTTACGTTGAGAACCGCTTAACTCCTGATCTACAGGCTTTTGTATTTCGTTGATCATGTGTTCTATGGCGATTTGCATAGACTCTTTTAATCTAACAGCGGTGGTTACATTATCATACTTCTTTTTCGACTTTGGCATCTATATGATTTAAATAAGTTCTAAATAATTTCTCTCCATTTATATACATGACATAGTCCATATTTTTTTTTATGTAAACTTTATCACCAACGTATAGTCCAAGTTCTTTAAGTTTTTCTGATCCCCACCTTACATATCCGTACTGATTAGAGTCAGGTTTTTTTTGTGGAAGCAATTGTATGATGTCGCTTTTGAGTTCTTCTTCTTGTTCTGCTGGAGTTAAGAATATCCATTCTCCCAACAGTTTAATCTCTCCTGTCTTTTTGCTTTTGTATGCGTATGCTTGACAAAAGAATGGATCATAGCCTCCATCATACATAACGTAATAAAGGTCTTTGTATCCGTGAACATATTGACCTCTTCTTTCTACAGCCTCTAATTTGTTTTTGTTTTCTGGAAGTGTTAAATGATTACCTCCTAAAGTTACGTGGTGATGAAAGTATAATGTATCTCCTTTTTCTACTCCTGTATTATATTTTATAGGAGCAGAGTGTACAATGCCTTCCATTGCCCTATGTTCAAACTCGTTATACTTTGAGTCTAGATAATATTCTTTATCACCCATCATAAATGTATCCCGGCTTACTTTGGGGATATCCACAATAAAAAATCTAAGAGATTTCATTCAAAGTCACAGTCGTGTTCAATTAAACATGGCATATCGTCTATGGTCTTCCATAGAGTAATACCTTTATCCTTATCAAATAAGTATACAAGGTAGCGACGAATTCCGTGTTTAGCAAATAATCTGTCGTCTAAAACGATAGAGTCAACTATTGCTCCTCCAGCACGTTGGCCTACAAAGTAAGCCATGGCATCTTTTGGGTTTTGTCCAATAACAATTTTTCTAATTAATTCCATTAATTTATTTTTATTTCATCTAACTCCCACAGGCTTCGCATTCAGGGTTATCTATGCTACATGAAGGGTCTACAGGAACCTCTTCTAATTCGTTAATAAAAGAACTTAGTGAGTCCTTCGCGCTTTCTGCCATTGTGTTTTTGTTAGTTTATGTTAAGCCAATAATCGATTGAATCAGAAGGTCCATGAGAGTCCTGGTTCTGATCATAGACGCGCTGCATGGCCTCAAACATTGCGTCTATTTCGTCTAAGTTATCTGCTGTAAACCCTGCAAGAAACTCATACGCTGTGTCTTTTGTAAATACTTTATCTAAAGGAGTATCTGTAGCAAGGCCAAAGCAATAGGATGCTAGGAACTCATCACGCGCTCCATGCTCATCTATAATTGCCATCACCTCTTCCATCTTTACTTTTAGCAAAAGAAAGATTTCTACTCTCTTTTTAAGATCCATATTTATTTTACTTATTACGAGAACGCTGTATTTGGAGCGCCTTCTCTTAAAACTCTTACTGTACTATTCGCTGTTACCGTAACTGTATCGGTTCCAGATACTTTTACTTGATAAGTTAGTCCACCACCAGTAGAATATAATGTTCTGCTTAATGATATCGTACTTGTTCCTGTGGCTAGTGTTTCTGAGAATTTCATTATACTTCCAGTGTCATGTATAATTTCTACAACAACTCCCTGAGATCCTCCTGTTGTTACTTCTAGATCTACTTCAAATCTATACTGACTTTCTGTGTTTATTTGAATATCTGTCCTTACTCCTGAACCATCCATCAATGTCACGTCAGCGGTAGCGGTTCCTACAGCGGTAGATGATGTCGCATTAGTTGTTCCTGAATCAAGTCCAAAGGTTTGAGCAAAAGATATGTCTGCTCCAGATCCTGCAATGTTTTGTGCCGCTACCCTTGCGGTAAATACGTTTATGTTTGCTGCTATTCTACTCTCAACAGAGGTTGCTACATCCGATACGGTTATAGACTTATAAGAAGATGTTGATTCGTCCCATATTAAGTACTGATCATTGTTTGCAACATTAACTGCGGCTAGTGCAGTAAGTGCAGATGGATCAGTTAATCCTACCGTACTTCCTGTAGCCACGATAGGACTATTCGCTGTAATACTCGCTGTACCAATAGGATTAGCACTTAGATCTCTTTTTACTACTACGCCTGATGAGTTTAACATCAATGCAGTTTCTTCAGTAGTTGATGCTGCTGCTGAACCTATCTTTAATGTACCAGTTGTTTCTACTGTATCTGTAGATATCTTTAATGCACTATTGTTTCCGGCTCCATCTTGTACAACCTCTTCTGTGGCTGACAACTGTGAAGTGGCCATCTTTAATAGTAGACCAAACGTATCTTTAATTTTTACACCGCTAAGACTTCCCATATTATTACTTTTGAAACAAAGATACCTATATCATGAAAAGTTACACAAGCCGAAAGAAACTATTTAGAGAGTTTTCTAAAAAAGAATCTAAGGATGTTTTGTATACTAATCTAAAGAACTTACATTTTCTGTATATAGATGCAAAGGAGAATCATAAACTAGGCAGGGCAGAACTTGATTTCTTAATGTTTATTTATGACTATGAGTTTTTTACAATAGCCCATATTGCTAAAGCGCTGAAAAAGAGCGAGTCACGAATGCGAAAGAGGCTTATACATAAGATGGTGAGTGATGGATGGGTGTATAAACACTTTGATAAATTAACTCCAAGTGGATCTGTTGATCAGTCTTTCTTTAGGGAAGAAACAAAATATAACTACCGGGTTAGATATGCTATAACCCAAAGAGGTCGTCTAGTCGTTACTCGTTTATATAGAAAAATGAATGGGGAAGAGGCTTTTAATTAGTTCTGTACCTCTTAGTTTTTTTTGCAATCTTCTTTGGTTGAGCGACAAATTGCTTTCCTTTTTTAGATCCTGCTCTTTTAGCCCTAGTAGTTGCAGCGTACTCTTCGTCGCTTAGGCTTTCTATTGCTGCTTCAGGGAGATACCTCTCTCCAGTCTCTGATGATTTTTTCCCAGACTTAGTTCTCCACTTCTGCCTGGTCCAGTTTTTTAATGATCGTTGTGAGTCTTTTAGTGCCATTAACTTGTGTATCCACCTCCAGCGGCTTTATATGCTTTGGCTAGCATCTGGGCTTTCCTTGCAGACCATTGTCCTGCTCGACCACCCTTAGTTCCAGCCTTGATTCTATTGAATATTCTTTTACGAAGACTAGGCTTAGTATAGTTTCCTGCCTCGTTTACTTTGGATTTTTTTTTTACTTTACCTCCTTTTTCGTACTCCATGGTCTTGAGTCTGCTCTTTGCTTCTTTAGCAGCCTTAACCTTCATTCCCATATCAGCCTTCATTGGCTTGTCATGGCTAACTATTCTAAATGGAGCAGCAGCGCTAGCGCCCTCGTGAGGTTTATAATCACCCTTCATTAAAAAATGTCTTCCATTCTCTGTCATCCAGTGGAATCCTTCAGGGGCTTTTACTTTCTTGCTTTCTTTTGTCTTCTTTAACTTCATTTTTTTTGTGAGAATTTTTCTAATCCTGCAATCCCAAATGATCCAAGGGTTACAAATAGAAAAGAATTATATATGAACTCATTGACTACCAGGTCTTTACCTATCCAGCCAGTTACTAAATCTACTACCATTACAATTATCATAACAGCGAATGACAAAAAGCCTATTATGGTCTTCTCGTTATAATCGTTGTTGTCTTTAAAAATATCTATTAGGCTCATTTCAGTATGTGTATGTCTAAACAAAGTTAATAGATTTGATCATTATAAAACCAAATGAAACACTATGAGTTTTCTTGACGACATATTACAGGTTAAACTTTCTTCTAATGAATATATTAAAGATGCCCAGGAGAAGAATCAGATATACCTACACCATACAGCAGGAAATGCTAGTGGTGTAAACACAGTAAATCACTGGAACAATGATAGCAGGGGTAGGATCGCTACTTGTGTGTGCATATCAAACACCGGAGCCAAAGAAGGGGATGGTAAAATTGTGCAGGCATTTTCTAGTAAGTATTGGGCATACCATCTTGGAATAAAGAGGGAGGTCTTTGAATCATACAAACTAGATTATATGCCATTAGATAAAAAGTCTATAGGCATAGAACTATGTGCATGGGGTGGTTTAGAAGAAAAGAGTGGTAAGTTTTTTAACTACGTAAACAGAGAGGTTCCAAAAGAAGAAGTATGTAGCCTAGAAGAACCTTACAAAGGGAAGAGACATTATCATAGATATTCAGATGAACAAATACGTAGCGTAGAAAACCTATTGCGTTATTGGATAGATCATTATGGTATTGATAAAACATACAATGCTAGAGATATGTGGGGAGTCTCAAAGAAAGCATTACGAGGAGAAAGTGGTATCTTTACACACAACTCTGTGCGAAAGGATAAGTCAGATATATTCCCTCAACCAGAGATAATAGAAATGTTAAAATTGTTATAATGGCAAAGTATCGTAAGCAAGTTCCGTTTGCAGAGAATAAAAATTTATCTTCAGGTAAAGAAGTATTCGCTCCTATGGCTAAAGATGTTCCTGCTTTTTCTGAAGTATTAAAAAGTAGGGATGGAAGAGAGTTATTAGTATTGAATGGAATCGCCTTTGAAACTCGTGGATAAGGAGATTCATGAACTACAGGTTTAGACCCCTTGAGGATGGCGGTAAACTTTCCGCTGTAAAAAGAGAGATAAAAAAGTACCGGACTCCATCTAAGGTCGTAGATAGGATAGGGGATTTTATATCTCCTCCTGAAGGAGCGCCAACTCGTGAAGAACAAGTAAATCAATTTTTAGGTAAACCCAAAGAAAAGGCATTCAACTTTGCTGATAGTCTAGTTGAGTCTGGTCGTGTAGATGGTGATCAGCCTGATAACGTACGTCATGCATTGGCTGGGACTTATACAGCACAGAACGTAAGTAATATGATTACCGGAGGTTATAATCCTAACATCATAACAAACATAGTTGGAGATGCCGCAGGGGTTGCTGCCGCAAATATATTGGGGGCTGGTCACGAAGTAAAAAATTTACCTTCATCATTAAAAGAAGGATATGAAAAAAATGGGCTGCGTGGAGTCTATGATGCACTAAGGACTACAGGAGAAGACGTGGCAAATAACTTTGTTGGATCTATTCTAGGTGTTCTTCCTGGTTTGAAGCCAGGAGATGCAGAGGAGATTATAACAGAGTTAAGTTTCGCAGGGATATTACCTGATGGTATGTCAGATCCAGATATGAATATGTACCCTAAAGGAAATGAGTAACACAGCATATAACCCCTTTGTGAAAAATTGGCAGATCCTTTTATGGTTTGTCATAGCAATATTTACAGCGGGAGGTCTATTCGCTGAGTTCACCTCTTTGAAAACAGAGTTAACTATGGTGCATGAAAGACTTGATAACAAAGTAGATGTTATTAACAGGCTTGAGGATAGAATAATATCCATAGAGAAACAACTAGAGTATGAACGTGGACTCCTTGAGGCTACAATAAAATAATAATTATGAAGAAGATGTTTGATAAAGGTGGGGCATTTAAAAGATTAGTTGCTCAACTTATGAAAAAAGGTAAATCAAAAGATGCAGCACAAAAGATTGCTTACACTGCTGGCGTTAAAAAATACGGAAAGGCAGGTATGGCTAAGAAGGCTGCTGCCGGAAGAAAGGCCGCAAGAACAGCCTAATGTTTTTCCTGGGCTTTGTTTGGGGCCTAGTAGTAGCAGCGGTGGCTTTCTTTTTTATTATACTTAATATAGATAAAGAATGAGTATACTAGATGAAATCAAAAAAATACTTCCAGAAGCACTTATGATTTTTGGCGGGATGCTCTTTATGTGTCACGACATGAAGTCGCTGTTAGGTATCATATGTGTTGTTTTAGGAATCTATATCAACAGAGACAGCAAGTTACCGTTCTAGAAGAGTTGGTATTGTATGTTATAACAAGTGTTGCATCTTAACTTTTTTTGTTGTACCTTCAGACACGTCTTTGTGTAGACAATACGAACAGAGACTACATCTATAAGCCAAAGGCATATTATAGATTATGTCGTTCAACGACGAACATCTCGACAATCAAAAGACGAAACTCAGTGTGCAAGGGCCATTACTTTGCATAATTTTTTAGTGTAATTAAATGACAGAGGACTTATGAAATACGATGAACAACTTATAGATAAAACCGTAAACTGTATACACCAATCAGATAAGTATAGAGTAGACAAACTTCTGTACATGGACGCTGTACAATATCAGAACCTTGGACAAGACAGCACCAAAACCGAAAAGGCAGAAGTAAAGAAAAGAAGCCGGGTAATCTACCGGGCAATATCCAAGATCAACCCCACCCTAGGACAATCACTTTTATTACATCAGGACAAATGACCCTGGAGCAAATAAACGAAAACCCTGAGTTCATGATTATGATCACAGTGTGTTCTTTATTTTTTGCGCTCGGTGTCGTTAGTATGTCCCCATGGCTTAAAAAGCAATATTCCCAAATATTGATTTTACAGCGGAAGTACTCAACGCTTAAAAAGAAGTACAAAGGAAAAAAAGAAGAACTTAAACAACTCAAAGAAGTCCACAAAATTTCTCAGAAATAAGCCGCGGGGGGATTATATATATATACGCGCGCTCAGCCGAGAGATCCGAAACCCAAACCAGTTCGATGGGGGGTGCCTTTCCTGCCGAAAAGCGCGCAAGGTTTAGGCGTTTCCCCGCGAAGGCAGTGGGTATCCGCGTAGGAGGGTGCGACACCACCTGTCGAAGACAGCCTGAAAAGTTCGACCAGTCCTGAGGAGGGTGCGAACAATCAACCTCCCAGTAAACCGAAAAGACCTATCCCTCCAGAGGAGGGGACACATTGTTTGACTTGTTTAACAAGTTAGAGGCACGTGTCATCAATCAAGATTGTGTCTAGATTTGATCATTCTTCAAAGTAATATTGATTAGGCACGAGGTTCAAGACTGCCCCAAAACTGGATAAAAAACTTTTTTACGTAGTAAGAAAATTATTTGCAAATTTTTTTTGGAAATGGCAAAAAAGCGGTGCTAAATTGTATACGTACGAAAGACGAACTGGAGTACCAAACCTTAAAAAACCAAATCATGGAATTCAACGATATAGATCATAAGAATAACTTTAGAACTGCTTTAAATGACTTAGACTGTTCACTCAATCTAGTTCTTGAAGAAGTAGAGTGTACCGAACTTGAAGACTCAAGAAGTGTGGAACTATTAATGGATACCATTAATAAAATACAAGAGAGAATCTGTGACGTTCAACAAGAAGCAAAATTCATCTAAATTAATAATCTGTTAAATTAAATATCATGACAAAAAAAACCTTCGATAACTATAATCTAGTCTTAATGTATGCTTTTAACTATGAGTATAATTTCATAGAGAAAGCCTTCCCAAGAGACGAAGATGATGGCTCAAGATTGCCTGGAAGATCCTTTAATACCGATCACTTTGTAAAAAAGTTCAATCAGTACTGCGATGAATCAGAAGATAATACTCTAGGATTTATGAGATTCTATGCTTCTTTATCTCATAGATACAGACAAATATTACTTGACTATATACTCAATGATTCTGAATATAAAGATCTCTATAATTTGCCTGTTAAAATCCGTTTAAGTGTTCCCTTAGGATAAATAATTCATAAAACCTCTGATGAGTACCCTGAGATGGGACGAAACCTCCTAAAGGAGGTCAGGTTAAACTTAAAAATCCATAACCATGAAATCACTAGATCGTTATAAAATGAACTTAAAAGTTCAAGGTAACAATGTATATTCTTATAATACTTTGGTCGCTGTTATCAAAGGAAATACTCTTAAAAGAGTAGAGTGGAATGTTGGAGGAATGACTTCTAGTCCAACGACTTCGAAACATATCAACTATGCCGCTGCTGAACTTAACCTTAAACTTGTTTAATCATGAGAAAAGCAAAATTAATTCAATTGATAGAAAATCATCCTCTAGTCGAAGACTTATGGGATGAAGAGGATAACGGATGGTGGTGCAGTCTAAAAGAACCTTACGTTAGTGTTTATTCAGAATGCTCTCAAATTCACGTTGCAGAGTCTTGGTATGGTTACCGATCTGACTTTGTCGACAACTTTACGCAGAATCAAAAAGATGTTTCTGATTTAAAGTCGATGTGGGAACAACTTAAAGATCCTGAAGACATCCTAACGGATGATGAATGGTTCAAGCAAAGCGGAATGAGAGTTTGGTCATAGACCACCTATCCTAAGCAAGATGTAAAACTGCTTTTATATTAACCTTTAATTTATTAAAACATGACTCAATCTGAATTTATTTTTATTTGTAACGAGGCAACGATTTTCCCCCCTCAAGCATTAGAAAACGAAAAAGTACTTAAAGTACTTAGGGAAAGAAAAGGCCCTGAGGCCTTACGTGAAGTTTTATTAACAGAATTTTAATTTATTAAATCATGACAAAAGAATCTTTAGAAACCTATACATTCTCTGTTCCTTGCAGTATGGTCTATGATATAGAAGCACAAAGCGAGGAGGAAGCAAGAGAAATCTTGCTGAAGAATGGCGGAATAGATATTCAAGGTGAGATCTTAATTGAATACGGTGATTATTTAGATGCATTCTTAGTAGAAAATTATTAATTATTTGTTATCCTAAGCAAGATGTAAAACTGCTTCCGTATTAAGGTGTAACCTTAACTGATGATTGCAA
>Ga0208159_1000549_pt1 | contig 14839 bp, 8 predicted proteins | sample 9_EtaG_FD_184082 | JGI IMG/M metagenome (GOLD analysis project Ga0208159, IMG submission 184082) | Marine viral communities from the Subarctic Pacific Ocean - 9_ETSP_OMZ_AT15188 metaG (SPAdes) (version 2) | ecosystem: Environmental > Aquatic > Marine > Oceanic | place: Pacific Ocean | collected... | reverse complement strand
TTTGATAGTATACCGAATCTAGCGTCTTTAGATATTGTAGCTTGGTTAACTGTCTCGTTCGAGGCCATGAAAGAAAATCCAGACCGTCTATTTTTGAGATAGCATATTCCATATGATCTGTGATCGGCTTTGCAAGCTTCCCAGAATATATAAAATATCCTGTTGGCTTCTCTATAATCTGGTCTTCCAACGTCAATTTTTGACCATTGCAAATACATATAGTGAGTCCCTGTAATATAAGTAGGCTCGCCGTTATTATTAAACCAATAACCTTTTTCCCTTCTTTCAAATTCTTCATCTATGTAAGGATACCATTTGTTTTTAAATTGTTCAGGATATGTTTCCCAATCAAATATAGTTTTTAAATTTTTGAACTCTTTAGGAAGATCTATTGCTGTCCACTTATTGTTTACTTTACTTAATTTGCTTACAGAAGGTAATGCTATACACAAGTTTTGAATTTCTACAATATCACCTATAGTTCCATCTTTGCTTATAACAACTACATCGTATTCCTTATTGTAACCGTATTCCCACTTTTTATATCTATTATTTTTTTTAATAATATTTTTTTTGATAGGATAAACAGTCTTTATTAATGTTTGTTCGTACATTACCTAGATCTTTTTTCAGCAAACCCACCAAAACTTTCTTTTTCTTTTGTAGGAGTATCTTGCATTATATTTTTTTCATTTTCAATACGGTTAAGTATTTCAAATGCATCAAATATTGCTAACTTTTTGGTTGCCGCAGCGTTTTTTAATCTGTCAGCTGCTAAATCCTCATCAGGATCATCCATTATTATTTGCTCTTCCGCTACCCTTATTAGCTCTTTTACAGCCTTATAGCCAGCTTGGATTATATTCGATTTCAGTTCCTGCTCTTTCATATTTAATTGATATTGAATTTATAGGTATTCGATATAATCTTTCCCCGTCAATTAAGAACTCATATTCGCTGTTTGGAGTAAAGCCGACTATATCTTCATTATTTAATTTAAAGTCTTTTAAATCGCTCCCTAAGTGCTTTAAAACGCCTGTGAGCGGCTTTTCTTTAGCTTCAGACAATAAATTATTGTTTTTTATTGGTTTTACAAAACAATATCCAGGGGGTGTTAGCCACTTATTATTTCTTTTATATAAAAATATTTGGTCTATATAAACAAAAAAATTATTATTATCGAAATAATTGCTGCTATCTTTTGCTTGCCCTCTAACATTATAAAATCTTCTAAATGTATTATGGTGCACTATAACTTCATCACCTATTTTAAGTATTGAATTATTTATAGGTGTTTCTTTTATAATACCTTTCCTATTAATAAACTTATGGTTTTCAATAGTTGTATTTAATATTAATTCCTTTTCACCTATTTTTTTATTATTAGTGTATCTACCATTTACAGGTTCTACCATATAAGCGTGCAAGTGCCTCATTAATATTGTAAATTATATTCTACCGCTATAGCCATATTCTTATTAAAAGTTTTCCAGGGCAGTACCTCTTCGTTTTTTTCAATGTATATATTATAGCTTTCGTCTTCTTCTAATATTTCTACAATCTTATGCCCTCCAAATACTTCTTGGTTAAGACTGTAATGCATAGCGTCATTTTTATAATCTCTGCCAATACTAATCTTTCTTATTAGATTCATTTTTAATTTTTTTAAAACTACCATCTTTAATGTCTATACTTACATCCCCGTATGTTTCTTGTAGCTCTGATTTAAATTTATTTAACTCTTGGCTTAATATATCGTATTTATGTAATAACACATGTTTTTGTGTTTCTAACACTCCTACCTGCTCTTGAGTTGTTTTAATAACTGTTGCTAAATTTTGTAATTTTGCTAACTCTTCTGTTTTAATTTGTTTTTTCATTGTATAAAATTTAAGTAAATATAAGTATTTATTGTGTATTTCTACCTGTGCGCAAATGCAATATATATATAATTGTGATTATTACTGTTAGTAGAGCCACCACCTCCGAGGCTTGTGAATCCATCGGAATTAAATGAAAAATTATTAGTAGTCGAAGCACTACCATAACTATTATCTAAATTAGCCCAAAGATTTTCATTTGGTCTTTGATTGTCAAAAATTGTCCAATTACCAGCAATTGATGTTCCTTTTACCATTAAAAACGCTGGTTCAAATCCTGTGAAAATTTTATTACCGCTTGAACCCGTTCCTGTAAAAGAGCCTATTTTACTAAATCCAGGGACAGAGTTAAAACAATAAGCTATGTAATTACCAGAACCATTAGTCGATGGATCATTATTAAATGTTATATCTGTTGCTGATGGCTGAGTGCTGTTTATTGCCCAACTATATCTACTATTTGCAAAAGTATCATTGTGATTCAAATATCCAAGTGTTGTATTAACTTCATTACACCAAGCTATCGTATCTCTTGTTGCTGTTAACTGTTTAATAAAAAATAATTCAGGTTTTGAAGATAGCCCATGCGTTATAGTAGAACCTGCTATTCCATTTCCTGTATACTTTACAATACTAAATCCATTATCCCTGTTAACATTAATTGCATCAGGTATGATAGTTCCCGTGTTTAAATTTAGATCAGAAGCCTTATGACTAAATGTTCTAACTTTGTTTTCGTAAATGTTATAAGTAAAGTGGCCACCTTTGTGATAATCAATATTACTTTCTGTACCATGATAATTACCTGATAAATCACGAGCGTCTCCGTTTAATCTATATGTTGCTATACACGATGCATCCCCTAAAACTTGCAGTGTATCTACGGTGCTTTTTGTTTCATTATAAAGATTCGTGACTTCTGTAGCTAATATTCCTTTATTAAATATTCTTACTTGGTCTATTTTACCATCAAAATATTGTGAATATCCACTTGTAGAACTATAAAATGCTCCTAATGTAACTTTTTGTCCTGAACCATTCCAACTTCCACTAGGTAAAGTGATAGTATCTACTTCAGTATTATCTATATAAATAATTCTTTGAGTTGAGGATATTGCTACAACTAGATGATGCCAATTACTATCATTATACGTTGAAGTTGTTGTGTGTTTATCTGAAGTACTGCCATAATCTGTTACAATTTCAATATTTCCTCCATCAATTGTAATATCACAATTCCTGCTGTTTTGCGCATAGTCAGTAAACATCCGTTGCCTTGATGTAGTGGTTGTATTAAACCAAAAAGAAACAGATAAAGTGTTTTTTCCTCCAAATAAAGATGTTAAAGGTAAATCTATTTTGCCACTACTCCCGTTAAAACTGGCAGATTTATATTCATGGCCCGCCGCTTTCCACGACCAGGCAACGTAATCTCTTGTTGATTGATTATAGTTAGCTGCGTTTGTGCCATTTTGTAAGATAAATCCATCAGAATCAAAAGAATCAACGCCATCATTACTGCTTGTACCATCATATTCTTGACTATTGCTGCTTGAAAATATTACTTTGTGTTCCCCTCTAACTGAATCGGTCAAGTAGTGATGAAGTGAATGGGATTTATTTTTTATCCAAACAAAATCAGCATCAACACCTGTAGTAATTTTTTGTGTACTACTATTACCGGAATAAGTTGTAGCAGAGAAATTATCTTGAGGGTAGTTAGCGTCTTGAATAAATTCATTACCATCATCTAATGTGGCTACAGCATTAGAGTGTTTTTCAGAATCTTCAGCAAAGGCCATGTATAAAAAAGTGTTATTATTTTGATTAGTTTCATTTGTAGAAAGCTTAACTTTAAACCCATTAGATAAGAAATCAATTCCATCTGACCATGCACTATCTTCAGCAGATCCTAGGTTAGGTGCTAGTGTTAAATCTAAAGGATTATTAGTACTTCTAGCATTATCTCGTATATACCAATTAAAAGCATTACTTGTATTCTTAATTAATAAGAAAGCTGGTTTAAACCCTGTATGAACAAATGGGCCATCAGATGAACCGTTACCGGTGTACGAGCCGATTTTAGAAAACGAATCTACAGAATGAAAACAATAAGCTATATAATCTACATTAATTTTATTTATACCATTCCAAGTTCCTACCGTAAATACACTACTAGTAGGTTCAGTATCGTTAAAATTAGCAGCATCATTAATAGCCGCATATGTATGATATAGATATAAAGTAAAATCAGCAGTAATCGAGGATGCATAAACAGGCCAAGCATCACTTGTGCCCGTAGACCCAATCCCTTTAAAAATAATTAAATCAGGCTTTTTATTTAGCCCATGCGCTATATTAGTAGCTGAACCTGTCCCTGTATATTTTACGATACTAACCCCAGATTTTGTATTTGCTGATATTTTTTTAGCTGCTAGTGATCCTGCTAAAGCCGCTGTAGATGCAACACCATCTATCATTACACTACCGAGGGTAGGTTGGGCTCCTGCTGAAGCAGTATTTGTTGCCGTTGGAGTTCCTCCGGCTTTCCAGTTCCAAGAAACGTAGGTATTTCTATTTCCATTTGTATGATTGCCTGAGCCTGCTTCTACTGTAAAGCCATTTGTATCAAAAGAAGATAAATAACCGTAACTACCATATTGTCCCTGATAAGCATTATTATCAGGATATAAATTATAATTTTGACCCGCTCCTCTTACTGTATCTTGTAAAGAATGAGACGCAGAACCATTTCTTTGCTTTATCCAAACAAAATCCGGGGCAAATCCAACATTAATATTACCATAAGGTTTATCTTGAGTGTAAATTACGTTAGAGTCAGTGCCGTCATGAGCAAGGGCTCCTTGAACACTAGCGCTCTGAGCTGTAGTGGTGGTTTCATTATACAATGCCGCTACAGTTTCACTCCCAATTGCCGTGTTAAAAATTCTTACTTGATCCATCTTGCCAATCATACCTCTACTTGCGTTATATGTCCCAATATTTCCAAGACATAAAGGAACGGAATTTGGTCGTAATTGACTGCTATTAGATTGTGTGGTTTTTAGGTTATTTAAATATAAATTTACTTCGTTTTCGTGATCTACAGAAAATACAACGTGATTCCATTTATTAAGTTCAATAGTACCCCCTGTAAAACTAATACTTCCACCACCCACGTTTGCACCTATATTACTAAAAAACGTTAAAGTTCCATTATTATTATATAAAATCCAACTTTGAGGATTTGATCCATTTGAACTATATGCGCCCATAATACCATAATAATCGCTACCTGTAGTATTTGATGTAAAATAAACCCAACAAGAGGCTGCAAATGATGTCCCTAATATTGTTGGCGTAAGACCCGTGTTTATATATTGATTATCGGAAGTAAAATTAATAGCTTGCCCATATTTACCAGATGTGTAAGTAGGACTACCTACTAGCGTACCAGGATATGTATTGTTAGGTATAGATGTAGCAGCATTATTTAACTGATAAGTTGCAACACTTGTAATAGTTTGTAATTTATTATTATTAGAATCACCTTCCATATCATAATGCGATACTTGATTACTAATATTAGCAATGTTTGCAGTATCATCATTATAAAGATAACCCACTTCTGTAGAAGATAATTCTTTATTGAATATTCTTACTTGATCTATTTCGCCATCCCAATAACTTGCTAAATTTCCACCCGAATTTCTAGTACCAATAGTAAACGAAGAATCAAAAGTAATTGAATCATTACCTGTGGAGCCACTTCCTTCTGCTGCACCATTTACATACCCTTTTACTACCGGATTAGTTAACCCATTAACAGTTATTGCTACATGAAACCAGTTACCTGTATTAATGGAGGTTGTGGCACTATTTGTCCAGTAATCTTCAGCACTACCATTTCCCCATGATGCATGTAATTTGCCACTCGGATTTATCCACATAGTTAAGCCTTTTGCGGCTACTCCATTAACGCCCCCCATACCCATAATAATTTTATATGAACCAGAAGAAGTTGTATTAATCCATGCTGATAAAGTAAATGGCCCTGTTATTGATGAATAAATTGTAGAAGGGATATTGATATAACTACTACTCCCATTAAATACCGCAGCTCTACTACCTTCTTTATAACCATAAGCTTCACCTTGTGTACCACCATTACCTTGATATATTACAGCTTTAAAGTAATCGCTTGGGTTTTCAGGTGTTGCGGTATCGGGATTTATTGAAGGAGCTGGTAGGTTTTTAGTTGATAAAGCTTTAAATCCAGAAGGAATTGTATATGCAAAATTCTTTTGACCAAAATTAAATGTAGCTGTACCTGTTGCTCCACTATTACCTGCATAAAACCCAAAGGTATACTGATTAGTACCTATATGGGTAGGCGCATTAGCTGTTGCACCTTGGGTAGATCCATTTTTATAAAATGTAATAGTTTTTGGGCTAGAATCTAAATCTAATGCAATACCTATTACATCTCCAGAAGTAAAACTTGCCCCATATGATGTTGTTGAAGAAGAACCTCCTTTCGGTAAACTATATTGATCTCCATTTTGTTTATATAATATCGCACCAACACTAGTCCAATTACCACCCATATTAGGGTTTATACCATCTGCGCCAAAAATTCCTATATATACATTAGTTATACTACCCATAGTTGCCTCAGCATACCATTTACCAGAATTTACAGCTAGACTTGCTGTAATAGCATCTTGCTGTGATACAACTTTTAAATTACCCTCCGAAAAGCTTGCGCCGGTATTTTCTGCCAATGGGTTCAATGTAGCATAGTTATCTAAAGGCTCATCTTTAATATGATCTGTATAATCTATACTAGTAGCCGTAAAGCTATTAGCATTACCAGATATGTCTACTGTACTCACTTGTTCGTAATTACCTTGTGTAGCGCGGTAGTTTGTAATAACTTCATTTGCTAATAAAACTTTATCATATATTCTTACTTGAGCTATTTTACCATTAAAATAATACCCATCATAAGCATCATCTGCCCAAGTCCCTATATGAAAATCATTTGGAAATGTACCTCTGTTAGTAGCGGCTGAAGAATCAATTAATACACCATCTAAATATAGATTCTTAACACTTGAAGTCATTGTCATAACCGCATGATGCCACTTGTTGTCTCTTACATCGTATCCTGCAACTCCGGTTGACCCAGATCCTTGTGACATATAAATTAAACCTGTTGAAGGTTTTATACCTATGTCCATACCTGCATCACCTGAACTGCCAGCGAATCCGCATATTATTCCTTCACCAGATTGGCTAGAACTACAATTAAACCAAACCTCCATGCTAACATCTTGCCCATTATCAACATCATCTTTTATTGTTGTAATTTCTACTTTATCATTACTTCCATCAAAATTAAATACACCACCATTAGTTGTAGACAAAAAGTTAGCACCCGATATAGTACCATTGTTACTATTACTAGTTAAATCAGTCCAAGTTGGACCACTACCGCCATATGAAGAATTATTAGATGCATCTAAATGTAGCTTTAAATTACTGCTACTATCTATAGTACCAATAGATGTATTATTTAATGGTAAATGCAAACCGTTTATACCGTAAGCATATTTGTGTTTTGTGGCGTTGTAGTTTTGTAAAGCTTGTTCTGGTGTTAATCCGGCCTTATACACTTGACATTCACCAATTTTACCATCAAAAGGATGTACGTTTGATCCCTGTTGACCTAGCATGTTGAAAGCATAATTAGAATTTGTATAAGTCATAAACGTGCCGTCCCAACCAGATGTTGTATCTTGTAATGATCCATTTACAAAAAGTCTAGCTTCTTCATTTGCATTAGCTGTTACAATAACATTATACCACGTTTTTTCTTTAACAAAATTATTACGTGTTTTTAATTGATAAAAAGTACCATCATTACCATTACCCCAATAAGCTTCTATATAATCAGTACCCCCATCTATTCTAATTAATAGATATGTATTATTAAGCATATGAAATATCTGTTGGTCAGTGCTTGTTAACCCATCACAAAAAAACCATAAGCCTACCGTGAAAGCCTGTGCAGTCCTTATTTCTGTTGCAATGCCGGAAGGTAAAACAATTTTATCAGAACTTGCATTAAAATCTACTATTCCTTGATTTGTTGCATAATACGTTACACCTGTATCTGTTCCGTTATAAACTGTTCCAGAACCAGATATATCATTAGAGCTATTATTAAATTCATAATTAGCTATAAGATTTGATGTAACTAAAGTATCAGTGCTTGGTGTATTAAAAGCTTGAGGTATCCATATACCCTCGTGTAATTTACCAAAACTATCTGGTCTTAATTGTTGACCGTCAATAAATTTAACGTCAGCAATTGTTGAATTTACATTTCTACTTCCTGTTAACCATCTATCGCCAATAGTTTGATAATGATTTGATTTAGATAGGTTCGCTGTATTTTGTGAAACTGGGGTAAAAGATTGCAAATGAGCTTGTCCATTTTCTATACCATTAACGTATATTCTACATCTATCATTTGCATAAGTTTTCGTAGTATCCATTGCTACAACAATATGATACCAAGAAGTAGTGTCTTTAAATTGATAACTTGAATTTATAGATGCCCCTTGTGCAATTACTTTTAAATAGTCGTTATTAAATTCAAAACTTAATATGCTGCTATCTGCTCCATTAGAATCAGAAGTAAAAAATATTAGCTCTCTACCTGATAGCGATTGAGCTCTTTTAACCCAACAACTTATAGTGGCCGTGGTTGGAGAACCTGCAATAGACAATGCTCTCATTAATCGACTATTGTCACTACCACTAAATCCTATACTTTCGCCTAATGCACCAGTTGCTTCTGTGGCTGGAAATTGACTATCAAAAATACTTTGTCCTTGCATTTCAGACATAGCTCTACCAGTAATAACACTACCATCATCAACAGCAGTAAACAATTCAGTATTCAATGTACCTAACGAAACGTCGGTATCCGTAGAGTTACCTTTTATTTCCTCGTTTATATCAGTTACACCATCTCCGGCGTTACCTCTTAATCTAATATCCGAACCAGTATTTTGTATTGGCATAGCCTATGCGTTTATTTGTTTTTTTAATTCAGTAACTTCTTGTGATAATTCTTTTACTGCTTCAATAAGTACAGCTGTTAATTTTTCATAATCAACTGTTTTTATTTCTTTTTCATCAAGTAATTTTTTGCTATACACGATTTCAGGTATAACTTTTTCAACCTCTTGTGCTACAACTCCAATATCGTGCTGACCTTCTTTTGCACCATAATTCCAATCAAATTCAACTCCTCTTAGTTTTTCTACGGTTTGTAGTGCATCTGATATTGTAACTATATTGTCTTTTAAACTCTTGTCAGAAGCTACAACCGTTGAGAATGCAACAACATCTTGTCTTACAAGTAAATCACCATCATCTTCAAGCTGCATATTAAGCGCGCCACTACCATACCATTCGTGCACACCAGTATTTATTGATTTATAATAATCATTAGTAGTAGCACCTATATGAGTTATAACTGACCTTTGATCTGGATCATTATCAATTGCACCCGAGTTGATAGTAACACCATTACCACCAGTTAATGCAGTAGCTGTAACAAAATTTGCTTTTGTTATCTTTTTATGTGCACTTGCTGTATCATCATAAAATACTATAGTATCAGCATCTGCTATAGTTGATTCAGCACTTAAACCGTTTACATCTAAAGCAACAGTTCTTGTTCCTGTTAAACCAGAACCAGCTGTTCTAAGTCCAGCACCAACATATACTGTACCACCCATACCGGAATGATTTGAACAATAGTAATAAAGTGTCTTAGGTGTATCTTGTTCAACTGTAATTTCTGTATAAGTTGAAGCGGTTGTTACGCCTATAGCATAAGCACTTCCGGAATTGTGTGTTCCATCACTTGTGGTAGAAAATCTAAGTGGGTGGGATGTGCCGGTTTGTGTAAATCTATATTTAAATCCGGGTTGAAGTGTTATATCAGCTTGTTGCGTGCCGTCTATAAAATATTTATTACTACCCCCCACATTTTGCACCGTTACAGCTATATCATTTCTAAAATATTTAACTGATATTTCTTCTGCTGCTTTTCTTGATTCTGTTCCGCTGTTTTGTAATATAAATTCAGTACCAGCACCTATGTCGGCAGTCATGTCAGTTAATTCAGAAAAGTCTAAATCAAATGATATGGTTTCATCTGAACTTTGATTTGTTGTAAATGCTTGGCCCCCTGATAATCCTGTGCCAGCAGCAAGTGTTATTGTAGCATCGTTAGCGGCTGATGGTATTGTTGGTGTACCAGTGAAATTACTATAATCTAAATAAAAACTAGCAGCTTGGCTATTCAATGTAGCCGCGTTAACAGTTGAAGATGTTGTAAGTAGTTGTACTTCTGAACCAGCAAGACCAGCCTTCCAATAATCATTTGTTTCATCCCATATTAAAGATGCATTTGTTTGTGTACCTCTTTCAACTTCTATACCACCATTTTCGCTTGGTGAAGAACCAGTGTAATTATTATTCAGCGCAATTATATTATCATTTAATGTAATTGTTTCAGAATTTACAGTAGTTGTAGTACCCGATACTACTAAGTTACCCGCAACTGTTACATTACCGCCTATAGAATTTGTACCTGTTAACTGACCTAATCTTGTTGCTAGGTTGGCAGTTGATACATCAACATCTGAATTAGTTGTAAAGCTAAGATTACTTTGTAAATACGATTGAAGAACACTAACAGCCATTTTCTTAACAACCCCAGCATCACTTATTGCAAATTCATCAGTACTGGCTAGACCGGATGCCAGCGCAGCTTGCCCCGAAATAATATCGTCATTTAACATTGAATGATGAATAGCATCTGCAGCTATTGTTGTCGCTATTGATGTGGTGCCAGAGCCCGTTACATCACCTGTTAAACTTATGCTTTGATTAGCTGTTAAGTATCCCAATCCAGTTACAAAAGTATGTATTTGATCTGCAGTTGCTAAACCTGTGCCTCCGTCTGCTATTGCTTCTGTAGCTATAGTTGTTGACACTAAACCTGTAACGTGACCGTTACTATCTAATGTTAAATCTTGTAAAAATGTTAAGCCTGAATTATCTGCTGAAGTTGCCGCAGATATATTTGGGTGAGCAGATGCCACCGTGAAGTTAGGATACGTGCCAGTCACTGTAATATTACTACCATTGCTTATACTTACTGTTTTATCATATAAGTTTGTAGACCCTTCTGTTATAGTATCAGAAGTAATAGTAGCATTTTCAAATCTACCATTTGTATTATTGTATTTTAAAAATTGATTATTTGATGGGGTTGATACGTTTACATCAGATAAATCACTTAATGCTGCGGCTGATGCAGAGCCTCCTAAACTTGTAGCAGTTAAACTTCTAAATACACCAGATGTTAGTATTTTAGCGTGGCTACTATTATTTAATACTGAACTACCTCCTTTTACAATTAATGCACCTAAATATATAGCTTGTGCTGAAGTATTCTCTGCTTCAGTAAATTCTTCTAATAAATAACTTCTTTCGGCATCATCAATACTATCGTAAAAAGCTTTGCCGTAATAAGCTACTATTATATCTGGTGTTGTAGGAAAATAAAATAATCTTTGTACACTAAACTTAGAGGTCTGCATAGTTTGCAGTGTACCGCTTCCATTATCATATTTAGTGTTATCTATATTGTCATATCCTGGGCCATTATTACTGTCTAGCGTATGTCCTGTAGAGCCGTCACTATAATATCTATGTATTTTTGCTTCTGATTTTGCGGCATCAGAAACTAATGAGGGTGTATTAGGGTTACCTTCATAACCTCTTCCTTGTGACCAAGCTACACCTGCTGCTCTATTTAATTTTAAGTTAGCCCCATTGGCTGTAACTTTATGGCCAGATTTTTTTAATGGTCCAAATATTCTAGTAAATTCTTGTATTTGTGTTACAGCACCGTAAGCTGTTATTGGAAATGTTTTTACAAAGTCAATAGTACCGCTAGTGTGTATAACAGAACCTATTATAATGTTATTTGATTTTTGTGCATCTGTAAAATTTGATGTCTGTTGATTTATAACACCATTTACATCAATATATATCCAAGTATTTTTTTGAGCTGTAGAGCCGCTATCTAAACCTGTACACGTTACTGTTTGTTGTGACCAACTAACATGCTTAATTTCCGGATATGGTTTTGTTGCACTGTTTTCTTTATTAAGATCATTTACAATACCAGTACCAGCTGTAATTGCAAATTGAGTATTGCTAGCTTTTGATAATATACCACCACTTGTAATACCAGTTGAAATGCCTTCAGTAATAGTATCTATAGGTAATTCGTGATCATTATACCTAAAGTTTAATATATCGTGGCTCCCTTCTGTTTTATAGTATATCGCATTATCTTCTGTAACACTTGTTTGTGCTGTAGTAAAAGATAAAACATCATCTACAATAACATTGTCTGCGGTTAAATTATTTGTTATTATTACACTGTTTGGCAAACCTACTGTCCAGGTTCTATCTGTTGTTAAATTTTGTGCTCCGCCAGCAACTTCAATTTCATTAGTAGTTCCTGATATAGTTAAGGAAGTGTTCTGGTTGAGTATAACAGGTTTGTTTTGTATAAATGAATCATCATTTGTATCGGTTTCAGTCCAGTTAGACTGTACGTTCTGTTCTGCATTTGCGGCAAGATTAGTAAGCTTTGTTCTTTCAGCACTTGTTATAATAGCACCAGAACCAGCATTTGTTACATCATTTAAATCAGTAACGCTATGGTTGCCTAATACAGTAAGATCTGTTGGTTTATTTTGTATAAAAGCATCAGATGTATTACTAGATTCGTTCCAATTAGATTGTACATTTACTTCAGCTCCAGCAGCAATATTATTTAATTTAGTCTGTAATGCATCTGTAAAATCATTAGCTGATAATTCTTTACCAGTAACTTTATCAACTTTACTATCTAACGCGGTTTGTAACCCAGCAATATTTGATATAGATAAATTATCTAACGTACTTTTATTAGCTTCAATATAATCTACAACTTCCTGTAGACTATCAAGATCAACATTATCAGAAGTTAACAATGCATTTATACTATCAATAAAGCCTTTTAATACCCTACCTTGATTAGCTGATAAAACTTGTATTGTGTTAGTTGATGTTAAATTATCAATAACATCAGATTTAGCTACTTTGTTTATTATATCTCCAACAAGTACTCTTTCAGCATCTGTAATAATAGCACCAGAGCCAGCACTTGTTACATCGTTTAATGACGTTACAGAAAATGAATTTAAGTTTTTAAGGTTATTCCCAAGAGTTGATACATAGTATTCTTTTCCTTTTTCTAATTGCCCAGATGCATCTTGCACCGTTAGAGATAGTATTTTAAAACCTCCTTGTATATCATCAGCAATAGAGTCAACCCTAAATATAGCAAAATTATTTACTTTACCTTTTTGAGTTATACGAACATCATATCCAGCAAGAACATCTATATAATTAGTTACTATTTCTTTTTGTAGATTTTTATTGGATAAATATATTGTTTGAATTGAGCTAAAATCGGTATTGCTATAAGTTCCGGTTCCAGTAGTGATTATACCAAATTGATCAGCATCAAAATTATAATCCATTGCTTTAAAAACAATACCGTCAAATTGCTTTATAAAGTTTTCTGTATTTGCTAAGTCTAGCAAGCTTTGTACAGAATAATTTTTTGTTATATTATCTGTAGAATTAGATCCTACGACTTTGTCGTTTAAATTAAGATCAACATCTTGATCATATGTAAATATTCTTGCCATTTTTTATTTATGTTTACTATTCCCGAAAACTTTTTCCACTCCACGAGATCCGAAATAGCCTCCAATTACGATTGTTAAAAGCCCAGTTATTGAATCTAAAGGATAGCCCATATACCAGCCGGCTACATAACTTATTGTTAAAAAAACTAAAACAAGTGGGCGTACATTTGCCGCAAGCCAAGATCCTGAAGTCGCATCTGCCACCCAGCGCCTTGTTGTGCCATCTATTTCAGCTCTTTCAATATCTAATTTTTTAAGTGCAATTCTTTTATCGCTTTCAGACATATCAGATCCGCCTATAATAGCTTGTATTACAGAGCCAACCGGAGTATCACCTGCGATTGCACCAACAACATTAGGAATTTTTTCTAATAAAAATTTCCCAACGCCTGTATCTTTAAAACGTTTTTTTGCCATTTAATTTTATTTAACAGTTCCACCTTCTTCTGGCGGCTTTACCTCTTTCTCCGGTCCAGCCTCTAGATCTGGCACAAAATGATTTTCTTCTATTAGCAGCTTTACTACCCGGCTTTAATTTACTAGGAGGAGTAGTTACTGCTGTTTTTAATTTAGAACCAGGATTGTCGGCTTTATATTTATTTACACCTTTTTGCGACATACCACCACCTGCTGCACCACCTGTTCCAGTTGGGTTTGCTTTATTATAATATCCTAAAGATTTTTTCTTTGAAGGTGCTGGTGGTTTCTTCATAAGAGGAGAAACTCTTTTAGTTATTGGTTCATACATTTGTTATGTCTTTATATACTGTTTTACCTTTTTCTTTATAAGCTCTTAATATTCTTCCGCGCTTTTTTGAAATGTCTTCAGTGTAGCTCATGTGCACCCAGCTGGGATTACTGTCATCACCAAACTCCCATATTAATTGATCAAACGGTAAATTTTCTTTTATATAATTAAAAAAATCAGCGTTCTTATAGCGGTTGCTATACACGTCATCAATATCGATTGCTTCACCTTTACAATGCTGTGACCTTGATGACCCCCCAATTGCTTTATTAAGCTCAGGGCAACGATAAAATGAAGAAATATATATAGGCTCACCTACAAATATTCTAAGCGGTTCAAATAATTGA
>Ga0208159_1000547_pt1 | contig 14943 bp, 5 predicted proteins | sample 9_EtaG_FD_184082 | JGI IMG/M metagenome (GOLD analysis project Ga0208159, IMG submission 184082) | Marine viral communities from the Subarctic Pacific Ocean - 9_ETSP_OMZ_AT15188 metaG (SPAdes) (version 2) | ecosystem: Environmental > Aquatic > Marine > Oceanic | place: Pacific Ocean | collected... | reverse complement strand
GGTTGAGATCTTCTGTATAAAGGAACTGGTTTACCATTTTCAAGAGGATTAAACTCTATAGGTTTACCGTCATAACCTTCTACTGTTATATTTTTACCTGAAATTATATCTCTAAGTGTTTTTAAAGATCCAGGTTTTAAATCGCCTTTTTCGTTTAATAAAGCTTTACCTACTTTTGTTTGTTTAAATCCAGGTGTATTAATTCTAGAGTGTATAGCTTGTAAGTTGTCTAATATAAATTGCTTAGCTCTAGTTGCTGCAGCTTTTTCACCAGCAGGAAAATTTCTATTAGGTATCATTAAAGCTTTTATACCAGCTTCAGACTCAATGCCAAGCATCTTAGCGTAAAACTCTGCTAATGATCTAGGTGTTTTTAAGTCTTTATATTTATTAATATCTACATTTTTAAAGCTGTCTAGTACTTGAGTTTTTAAAGCCTCTTGTATTGCTTGCTCAGGTGTTTGACCTTTTTTCACTTCAATGCCTAAATTTTCTACAAACTCAGATTTCATTTTAACTTCAGAAGGTAATCGCTTAGTTGCGGTTGCTTTTTCTTTTTCTTTAGTAGTTTCTTCAACAGCAATGTCCTTTAATCCAGCTAAATCGTCTACGTTTTGATCAAATTCTTTACCTAAGTTTCTATCAGCTATTTCAATATATCTTTTAAATCCAGTCTTAGTAGAAAAACTATTATTTAAAAACAAAGATAAATCACCCACCTTTTCTCCTTTTTCAACTTTAGCAGCATAATCATTAATAATATCTAGCATGCCTCTCTTACCTGTCATTATTTCATCAACAAGTAATTGTTCATCGTAACCTGGTCTGTTTTTAAACCTTTTTGCCAAAGATATAGCTGTAGGTCTTAATAATTCTAGTATTTCAAAGCTAGCTCCTTTTCCTTTTTCTTCAAATAATTTATTAACAGTATTTGAATTATTTTTACTTAAACTAAACGGAGCTGATGGAGTTGCTAGCTCTAAGTTTTCTGTAGTTGTTTCAACTTCAACTTTTTTAGGTGTTTCTTTTATTTTAACTCTACTAAGATCTTGGGCTTTGAGCATGTCAAAAATGCCTTTGCCTGTTTCAGGATTTACCTCTATATTAGGTAGAAACTTTTTAAACGCAGGTACTAAACCAGCTAAGCCTTCACCAAAACTTTTGTTAAATTCTATCTCACCTCTTTTAATAAGCTCAGCTAGTACAGTTATGTTTTCTTCGTACCATTTTTCTTTAGATTGACCTACGTCGTACCTAGAAGCTAGCTCTTGATCTAAAACTTCTTTTTGTCGTGGCGTAAGTTTATCTAACACTCCATCAATCATTTTTATACCTTCAGGTGTTACATTGCCTTCAGCATCTTTAAACGAGTCTTTTAATATTGAGTGAGGTATTTCATGAGTAACAGGCGTAAAGTTTCTTTGCTGTAAAGCAAACTCTCTGTTTATAACTTTATTACCTTGTTTATCTGTAAAAGCTATTTTACCCTTAACATCTTCTTGTTTAAACCCAGATTCATCATAACGTTGTTGAAACTCCTCTGGTGTTTTAGCTTCTACAACTTTACCAGCAGAAGGATCTATTTGCTGTATATCTTGCTCATAAGCTTTTGTAACAGCTGTTGTTATTTGTGACTGTATGTTTTCATAAAGCTCTCCACCTGGAATATACTTTTCAAGTTCTTTTTTAGTATTTTTTAAATCTTCAGCGTTTTGTTGTTTTTCAGATTCAGATAATCTATCTTTATTTAAATTTTCTAATTCATTAACTTTAGCATTTAGCCTCTGTTTTTCTAATAAAAAATCTCTAGTATTTGCGTAAGCAGTTGTGCCTTTAGGTACGACAAACTCTGTGGGATTCAAGGGTGTTAAGCCATAAGGTGTTAATAAAAATGATTTACCTTTTAACTGAGCGTCTATGACAGATTCATTAAGAATAGTAGTTTGTAATATTCTATCGTTTGTAGAATTTTTCTGTATACCAAGATGCTTGTAAAGCATGTTAACCCCATCTAAGCCATAGTAAGATAGCACCTCTCCATCTCTTGCATTTAGCTTCTCACCGTTTTTTATTTTTTGAGATACTAAATAAAACTCAGACTCTTTAGGAGCATTACCAGCGGCTTGTTCTGACTTCATTATATCTAAGGCGCTATTAACAGCTATCTGAGTGTCTACAGCTCTATAAGCATCTTTAAGATCTTTAAATTCTTTATCAGCCTCTTCTTTAGATATTTTACCTTCTTTTTTTCTTTTTAGTAAATCATTTACTTTCTCTTCAAACTTATTATTAAGTTCGTTTAAAGCATTTTCTTTAGGCGCTCTTAAGCCTTCTGGCGCTTCAGTAGTAGTGTCTGTTTCTAGTTTAACCACTGGAATTTCAACACCTAGTTTTTCAGCTCCTTTTTTAGACTCTAATTCTAATCTACCGCTGTTTTTAATTTTAATAATATCACTTTTAGCATTTTTTAAATACATTTGAGCTCCTGGAACACCTCTCATTAGCCAATTAAGAGTTGTCATTTTAGCAGTTTCTAAAGCTGTTGTTTTTAATGATACTTCCTCAAAGCTACCTGTAGTTAAAACCCCACCAAATTGATATGTTACAGCACCTGAAAATCCTGCACCTACATCTCTTACCACAGAGACAGGTGTTCTATACTGAGCAAGTTTAGTATAATCATTTGTGCTTTTAGCAAGGAATCTACCAGCCCAACCTCCTTTTATGTATTTAACAATACCATCATAGAGCGGGTGTCCATAGCCCAAAGCTAAACCAAAGTTGTAAGAACTTCTAATTGCGTCTAAATCTATATCTTGTCCTGTTCTTAATTGATTAACTAAAGTACCACCAGCGAAGTTTGTAGCACTAGCACTTGCCTTAGAAGAAGCTAGTAAGACTTTTTTAGTATAAGGATTTCTAGCTATTCTAGCACTTTGGTTTATTAACTTATTAGTAAATCTGCTCGCATTTGTTGCAAACCCGCCTGAGCCCTTACCAAACAAAGTCGTGTCAAAAGTCCACTCCATTAAATGTGGCAATCCAGCTCCAAATTGTTGGCCAAAACTTGATTTAACAAAAAGTTCACCTGTTTCATCATCAAATCCTAAATTTTCATACAATATATCTTTCTTTGCAAGATCTGTATTATATTTTAAATTATTAGCTTCACTCCATCTTAAAAAACCTTCTTTGTTTTCTTGATCTGTTCCTTCTCTTGAAACTCCAAAAATGTCTTTAAGACCTGCTACAAGCTCTTGTCCTCCCCGGCCTCTTTCTACTGTTAAAGGATCTCTATTTAGTTGAACAGCTCTGTTTACTATTTTAAAATTTTTCAGAGCTTCATTATATGCTTGTATCAAAGGACTTGAACCGGATAAAGTTTTTGCGTCAGATGGTATCTCTCCTGTAGTTGCTATTTTTGTCATTTGAGAAATAACTTCATCGTTCATAGTGCTGACATTAGAAGCAACCGCCGCGTAGTTTAATCCGTCCCATCTAGTTGGTCTTGAATCTGGCTTATCGTATTCTACTATCTCTTGAGCTAAACCTACAACTTTATAGTAATCTTTAACTAAAGCGTCTTTTAAAACTTCTAATTCTGTTGTTTCAGCTAGTTCATTAGATTGACTAAATAACTCTATGTCTTCTTGAGGAATATTATCTAAATCTAAGTTATTTAAGTTGTCCCCAAAATAAAGAACTTCTCCATAGTTTTCATCTTCTGCTACTTTATCTTGTTCTTCTTTACTTAGTTTTGTAAAATCAAGTTCTTTAGAAGTTAATAAATTTTTACCATAATCAATTACAGTATTAAAATCTTTTTCTAAATCACCAGAAGTAGCGCGAGAAAAAGCTTTATTAGCTAATAGCTGTGTTCTTTGATTAAAAAGACTTTGTATGCTTATGTAATCAACTCCTTCTACTTCACCAGAACCGGTAAAGTCTATTGCTAAATTAGTTCTAGAGCCAATAGAATTTAATTCATTGTCTTGTATTCTATTATACAAAGTAGTATTATATCCTTGATTTAAGTTTTCAACGTATTGATCAGGAGTTAAATTTAGATTATAAGCTATAGATGTATTTTCTGTGTTATCAACATATTTATTTAAGCCATATATAATATCTTCTACATTGTATTTATCAACACCCCAAACAGAATTACCTAATATAGGATTTAATTCAGAAGGATTATATTTTTCAAACAAATCTATTTGTGTTCCAACTGGAACAGCTCCTTCAAATACTCTACCTTCATCAAACGTATAATTTACTATCTGAGCGTCAGGAACTTTTGAAACATAATCTTTTACATCTTTAACATTTTCAAAACCACGTTCTTTATTTTTAATTTTTTGCTCTATTTCTTTAAAAGTAAATTGATCATAACCTACTTCACCCCTAGGTATTATTACCCTAGTATCATATAAAGCTTCTCCACTTTTTAGTATATCAATACCTTCTTGTTGTGCTTGTTTTTTAGATTCAAAATCTTTTTTAGCTTTATCGTACTCTGCTTTTTGTCTCTCGTACTCCTCAAGCTGCATGTTGTATATTATATTACTATTAAACTCAGGAGTTCCAAAACCACCTGTTTTATTAGTTAAACCTTGTATTGGAGATATGCTTAAGCCGTAATCATCTTGATACAGTGATTGTCCACTTCCAGAATCTAAAGCTTCGGACCCTGTATTGTTTTGCGACTCCTCGATCGGATCCTTTTTTTCCGGGGAGTCTTCTATCTTTACTTCTTCAATTTCTATCGCTTGTGGAGCTTCATAGCTTGTAGATGCTTTCCACTCTTCTATTCTTCTTCTAATCTCTGTAGGATCAAGAGGAGGTTTAATTGCTTGTAATTCTTGTACTTTTTCTATTAACAGCATTTAATTAAATTTATAATTGGTTATCGTTAATAAACTTTTGAGCTTTAGCTTGCTTAGCTTCTGCCAAATCAAACACGGCAGCATCTTCTTTAACTGTAGGAAACTGATTTGTTAAAAATGGTTTTAAGTAATTATTCATAAAATATTCCTTGTATTTAGTTTCAAATAAAAGTTTATTTTCTTGTGAAAGTGGAAGATCTTCTTTATAAGACCAAGATTTAGATCCAGCGTTAGCATTTTGAGCCATTTGATCATTTTCATTTACGCTTGTTCCTTGAGCAATATAAACATTCCATGCGGCTACAACCTCTTGCTCTTGTTGTAGCATACCAGCTACTTCAGCATTTATAAAAGGATCAGATTTTTTTTGTATTTTATCGATATCAAACTTTAACATGTTTCTGCCTTTACCCCCGCCTATATCTATTATTTCATAATCAAAAGTTCCATCTGAATTTTTTATTATAAATTCTTCAGATATTCTAGCCGTAGGACTTAATTCACCCTCTATTATATCTTCATTTTTAAACAAACCTACTCTTGTGAGTAAAGAAAGCATCAACCCGTTTATATCCGGAGTTGTAGCTATTAAGTCCGTGTCAGACTTTATTAAAGAATCTAAAGCCGTATTATTTATTACTAAGGGCTTTTCAAACAAAGGGCCTTCAAAAATTATTTCTTGACTGTTATTTGGAAGTAAATTAAGCGTTACCATATATCCGTCATTTTTAGAAAATCCCACTTTACTAGTCATTATAGAGTTAGCAACTAAATATTCATAATTGTTATTAACATCATAATTAGCACTTTCTGTTACTGATAATTCTGCAAAAATATTTTCTAAAAAATCTATAGTTTTAGCTGGCGCTTCTTCTAATTGTTTTAGAATTTTATTTTCATATATACAAGAAGGGTCTTGACAAGTTTTGTTTTTAATAGCCATTTTTAGCTGAGCATAAACCTTAGCCGTACCTTCGTAAGCTCTTTCTATAATATTATAGTTGTAATCAGACGATGTAGAGGTAAAAATTCCGTTATAAGCCGCGGCATTACTTTTAATATACTGCTTTAGCGTAAGATTTATTAATATATTTTTGTCTTCCATTTTTTGTATTTATTGAGATGGGGTTGCCATTGCCATTCCTATAGATCCTAATGATCCTATCATACCTGTTATAGCCGCTGATTGATCTCTTCTAGCCGCTGCTTGAGCTTGAGCAGCTGCGCCCGCCATAGCAGCATGTCTATTTATTTTAGCATTTTGTCTATCTTCTAAAGCATTAAATGTGAATTGCTTTCCAGCGGCCATAGCACTTTGAACTCTTTGAGCTTCTGACATTTCTAATCCTTGTATTCTTAACTTTTCTTGTAGTTGAAACTGCTCTTGTTGAAGTTCACCTTCTGCTCTTAGTTTTTCATTAGCAACTTCTTGTTTCTCTATGTCAGCTGATATACCTTGTTTAGATTTTAAAGCGGCTTGAGCTAAAGCTGTAGCGCCTCCAGAGCCTGCTCCTGTCGCTAGCATAGTATCTAATGTGTTAGCTAAAGCTTGATCTGATTCTTGCATTTGTATTTCTGTAGCTTGAGTAGCTACACTTAGATTATTAAATGGATTAGTTACTTGATTAGATAAATCCACAGCCATATCAGCTACACTTTTAACTCCTTCATATGGATTTACTATCGGTTGTCTGTTAGCTTCAAGCTTGTCTACAATTTTTAAATGTTTAGCTCGCTCTCTAGCTGCTCTTCTAGCTGCTTTTTTAGCTGAACCAGCGCTTATGAAGCCTCCAATTAAACTAGTTCCCATGCCGATACCTGCTACTGCTACACTCATACTATTTATTTATTTTTAATTTTTTTATCATACTTTCTACGCTAATGTCAGGATCGTTAAAATCCTTAGCTATAACATCATCTAATGTTTCTTCTACAGTTTTTTTATCTGTAGCATGCACTGTTATCCAAATTGTATCTTCGTGCATATATATTATTCTTTTTGTACCTGGTAAAGTTATACCAGCGTAAGGAGCTGTTATTCTTTCAACTCCTGTTTCAGTTAATACTGATAAATCTCCTTTTAAAACAAAATAAGGATGTTTTTTCTTGTGTATACCAGTAGATATTATTTGCCCTTTTGGCATAAAAATTTCTCTTATATACAAGCCGTCAGCAAAAGTATGTTTAAGAGGATTAATTTTATTTAGCTCTTTACTTCTACCTGGTTTTTCAGGATCACCATAAGATCCATCTATTTCTAGTATTTGTTTTTCAAATAGCATTATAGTTTTTCTATAATGATCTATTTGTTGTATTTCTTCTAACTTTTTTTTAGTTAAAGCTTTTTCCATTTAATTAAATTTAATATGAAGATTCTATAAAATCACTAGAAACCGCAAATAATTCACTGTTGTTTGAATAACCTCCGCTGTTAGCTGTTAAAAGTAAAGCAGTGGCTGTAAAACCTTTTATACCAGATATAGATCCGCCAAATATTATTTCACCTTGAGTTGCTGGCGATGAGTTTATCAAATTAGCAAAATATTTATTTTCTTTTTTAGAAAACTGATTTTGTAAATATTGATTATCTAGCTGCGTTAATGTCGTAGGCATTACAAAAGGAGTTATAGGTAAAGCAGAATCCGTACCAGTTACCATGTTAGATAATTCCCAATCGCCATTACCCTCGTAGTTTATAGTCTTAAAGTTCTTAGATACAGACGGGCTAGTGTTAAATATGGTGGTTATAGTAGAGGCATACTGCGCGTCATAAAAATAACCTCTATTTACTTGAGTTGAATAATGCTGGTATATTCCTCCTCCACTTGTGGTGTAAAAATTATTTCTAATACTAAAAATATTATTAGGAACATAGCTATATCTACTAGTCCAACCATTTATTGCTTCATCAAAACTCAACGTATTAGCTTGACCTGAAGTAGGTACCATGCTTAAAGTGTAACACTTGTTATGTATGTCCCAACCTCCTAAAATATTACCGCTACCAACCACAGCTAGATTATCTCTAAAATAATCTACCATGCCATAGTTAGATATTTCAGTTATACCATCTATTGAAAGTCTTAAAATAGAACCCTTGTCTGCATCTGCAAAGTATTTTTGATATCCATAAACTGCAAAACTTTCTGGGTTTCTACTTATTCCAAATTCTCCTGCATAAGGTTGTATTCCACCTATGACAACATTAGATGCTGTTTGAATAGCTTGTCCTTCTTGCGTGTAAATAGCATCTTTATCTATTAAAGCCCTATTAACTTTTCTTTCTTGAAAAATTACTAAATTAGTATTTTCTGCATAAAGTCTTTGAACACTACCTTTCCCTGGGTCTACTTTTTTAGTTATTTGATCACCAACTGAAAATACATTAGACTGATTAATTCCTGTTCTAGAATTAAAAATACCTGAATATATCAAGCCATTAGAAAGAGTCTCTCTATTGTTTTCTTCAGAATAAGCAAAAGCTCGTGGTGCTAAACCTGTTTGAACATTATTATAGCCACCTCGTATTCTAGACTCTTCAATATACCAGTTATTGAAGGGGGCTAAATTTCTTAAAGATATATTTTTAAGAACATAAGTATTATAGTACTTTACAGGTATTACAGTAGGCATATGTTTATTATCACTTGTTTATTTATAATTTTAATTATGGTCCTTTAAGGAAACTTTGATTTGGAGCGCCCGGATTATTATAACCTGTAGCTAAAGGATATCTATCTTGCTGCGCGCCCAAGCCTTGTGATCCTGGTTGATAACCAACTCCAGGGAAAACGTCATTGTCTCCATTTCCATAAAAATTGATATCTACACTAGAAGTTCCTAGTGATGAAAAATACGATGGCACAGTACTTCCTGGGATACTTAAAGGGTTTATTGTTTGTGTGCTTTTAAATATCTGAAAACGCGTTGAGTTTGGCGCGTTGCCGCTGTTAACATATTGAAAAACACAATTTAATAAAGCGCTATTATTGTAGTCATAAGTACCTGTTGCTGTTGGGGGTGTTTGACTTTGTTGACCTGGTGTAACATCAACAGCTTGTTGATTATTAGTAGGATCAAATCCATCAACTTCCCCAATTATAGCCCATGAAGAAAAACTATAACTTCCAGTAGGTTGACTTTGCTGTGAAGTTACAGACCAAGATGGAAAATTAGAGGGGGCAATTGGTTGAGTTCCATCTGGTTTTATAAAACCAACATCAGCCGTAGCGGTGTTGTTTGGAGGTGTGTTAGCTGGAACCACGACATTAGCGCTAGGTAATCCAGTTAAGTTGTTTGGTATTAAAAGTCTTCCGTATATATAATACTTGCCACTAAATGGAGGATTACCTTGCTGTGGTCTAGTGTAGTTAAGTATTTGAAAATAAGTGGTTCTAACTCTTGTAGCACTACCAAACCCTGGAGTCATACCCCATAACGTAGAGTTTGGATTTGTTGCTTCATCAGGATTATTAAATTGACCTTCATTTCCACCACTTCCAAATAATTCAAAATAGGTTCCTAGATCGTCTCCATTAGTGTCTTTATCAAAAAATCTATATCTTAAATCTGTAAAATCTTGTTGACCTACAATCCACATTATTTGAGTGGTTGCTGTTTGACTACCAGTATCTTTTAAAACCATAGTAGCAGTGTATTGGCCAGCGCCACCAACAGTGCTACTCTGTGTTGTGTCTACTCCTTCACTGTCTATCATTTTTAAAGTAAATCTCTGCTTGTAAACATTGCCAGAATTTACGCGAGGCGCTTGAAACGTTATATTAACAATGTCTTCGGTGGGTCCAGCATATTGCGTTGAACCTACAACCCAGCTTGAATCCCAAATGGTAACCTCTCCAATACTATTTGTTTTTACAACTCTATCTACACTCCAACCATAGTTAGTATTTGGTAAATTCTCACCGTTTTGACCAGTAGCAAACATTACTTGATCATTTCCAGTAGATGCCGGTGGTGAGCCGCCTCCAGTGAATATAGTTGCAGATCCATTAGCTCCACCTGGTGATATCGGTGCGCTATCGCTTACATTATGAGAACAAATAGTTTTACCATCACTGTAATCTAATATATTTCCTTCCGGAATAAAACTAGGATCACTTATTACAGGATCTGAATTAGTAAGTTGAAGTGTTACATTTCTTTCTACAATAGTACCATTAGCCATTGTAAATGCTATTGTTGCCAGGTATCTACCTCTTTGGTCCGCGCAGGTATCAGGTTCTAAAGGAGTTGGATTTGCTCCAGCAGGCTGACCAGCATAAAAAGTTTTTGCAGTCTGTATGGTATAACCACCAACTCCGCCGTTAACCAACGTGAATGATGGATTAAATATATCAGCATAATTTACACTAGTATCTAAATCTCCCTGAGGATCATGATTAAATATAGTAACAAACTCACCAGTTGTATCAGTTAGAGAAACACCATTTTCTTGAGGAAAAAACGGGGTTGTTATAGTAGTACCTACTACAGTGCTTTCTGGAAAATTAACATTAACAGGCGTTACATTTGTTATTATATCGTTATCATTTGCTATATCATTATTAATATCTGATATTAAACCTCCAGTTGAAGTCTCGTAGAACAATTCTAAATTAGAAACAAAAGGTGATGTCTCTACGATAGATAAACTAAGATTTGGAGAATAAGGATAATTACCTCTCGTAGCCGATCCAGCCGCTTCAGGAGCAGTATATAAACCCGTGGTTAATCCAATTGGTTGTGATGAAGTAAATTTTACAACCTGAGGTTTTTGATCGTAATTATATATTGCATTATTATTTAAAAAAGGTGGTACCTGATTTGGTAAAACTGCGCCCTGTTGATTAACCTCCTCAGGCCCAATACTTGGAAACGCGTCATCTATACCACCTACTAAGTCCGCTCTATCAGCTGTTGATGCTGGTAAAAACTGTTTATTAGTTATAAGCTCATATTCAGTGTTGGTGTTAAATGTAGTGAAAAAAGCAATTTGATTTTCAACTCTTGGAAAAACAGCAGAATCACTTGTAAATTGATTTTGTATAGGCCCAACGTCTTGTAGGTTTCTAGGTATCTTGTTTATGTTATCAGCCACTAAAGTTGAAAAATAAATTTCATTTATTTCTACTTCACTTGGAATAGGTGTACCGCCACCAGTGCCTGCGCCACTAGTAAATATAGGATAACCATTTATAAAACCTGGTAAATACGCATTATAGTAATCCTGCTCTTTTTGTTTTATACCTACTCTGTATGTATAGAAACCAAGAGGATTTATATCATAACTAGCAAAAGTTCTAACAGCAGATAAAGAAGGAGGGTTTTGAGCTGCTGGCGTGGCGTTAAATAAATATTTTATTGATATTTGTTCTTTTGTTTCAAATATAACGCCATAAGGCTCTGTGTGACCAGTAGATACTGGTGTAACAGAAGTAGTTTCAGTATAGTCTATATATTCACCTGTCCATTTTTTACCTACAGCAAAATAGCTAGTATAAGTGTTAGCGAAATCAGGAAATAAAGGTGTTTGCGTAAATGATCCTCCAGCTTGGTATTTATGTCTTCTGTTAGGGCCATATAATATTTCTACTTTAACATTAGTTCTTACAGGTAGAGCATTATTAAATGTTACCCTTAAAAAAGGACCACTAGTTGTTATAGTATAATCAAATGAAGCGCCTAATGTTTGTAAAGTCCAACCACTTCCATTTTGATTTGTATATACGTTTAAAAGATTATTTGTGTCAATAGCACTTGCATATTGGAGTTTTGTGCCAAAAATAGTGTTAGTTTGACCTGTTGGATAACCTGGAAAAGAAGAATCAGAAGGATCTACTACGCTAAAGAAATTTTCGCTTTCACTTAAAAAATAAGGTCCTGGTCCGCCGGATGGATCCACATCAAAATAATTTCCTTGAGCATAAGCTCCAGGATAACCACTAACACCGTTAGACTCTATTTCTTCTGGTATTTGCTGTAAATAGTTAATAGTAGCGTTGTCACCTCTCCAATCTATTAAACCGTTACTACTAGCACTTGAAAAACTTAAAGGTTTATATGTACTAAATATATTAGAACCTGGTTGTGGATTTCCATTGTTGTCTAAAAGACCATCATAGTTAGATAAAACTATATCTGTTTGTCTTCCGTATTTATCTGCTAATACAAAACCTATTTGATAATTTCTGTTTTGTTTTAAGCTGTGTTGAGGGTACTCTTCAAAATCTTGTGCACTTTTTTGATCTGTTCCTATATAATAAAACAAACCATTTGGAGCGCTATTTCCTTCGATGTAGTTACCATAAATAACTCTATTACCGGCTGTTTCTTGAGCTAAGGCTCTAACTGGAACTTTATCAAATGTTCTAGTGGATTCAAAACTAGGTAGTGTTTTTACAGGTTCTTTAGATTGATAAGAGTATTGAAAAATATTTGTATAATTTAAAGAACTTATAAAGCTAGCATCAACCTTTATGGTTTCTAGAATTTGATAGTTAGATGAATCACTTGCTTTAAATAAAACATCTATATCTGTTACTTTATAATCATTTATTATATCTATGCTAGGTAATTCTATATTTAAAACAGCATTGTTTATACTGTTTTCCATAAATCTCACAACAGTTGTAACAAAAGCATCATTTTGATCATTGTTTAAAAAATAACCATCTTGTTTAGGTATAAAAACATCTTGACTCCACGGTGCAACAACAGAATATTCATTGTCATCAAATTTAAACCTATAACTAAATCTAGCAAATTTTTCTGTTAAAAAATCAGGATCACCATTCCACCCGGTGTATGCTGGTTCTTTTATAACTCTTACAGAATAACCTTGTGTAGGGTCTAAATTTGTTGGAAATACAACAGCTTGAGTTGTAGCGTCTTCAATTTGTAAACCCGAATTATTAGCACCTGCTACTATAGGATCGCTATTCCAATATGTTGTTTGTGTTCCAAGTTTTTCAAATGCAAGTCCACCTGATACAACTTTACGTGATCCAGCTGGTTTAGCATTAAAACCCTGAGCGTTTGTACCAATAGGAGTATTCCACAAATCAGTAGATTTCATGTTTAAACCATTGGTGGTAGGTGCCCCAGTTGCGTTAGCTGCTAAAGAGCTCCAGTTTGATTGTGTTGGTATTCCAAAACCTATAGGCGCTAACCCTCTAGGATCCATTACAGCGTACTTGTTGTACAGAAGACCGTAAATTTCTCCGTTACCTGGATTGTTGTCATAATAACACCAAGCGCCTACGCCGGCAGCGCCAGCATTGTTCCAATCAGTTATTGAGTTTCCGTCTACTATTGAATCTCCGTTTCTGTATTTCTTAACAGCTAAATTAGATGTAGAAATAGTAAATGGAATCATGCTAGTTGTAAACGGGTCAGAAGCGTCTGACATAGTAGAAGGGAGTACTGTTTCTTCTGGTAAAAATGGATTAGCGACTACACCTCTAAGGTTTATAAAATGAGGTGGAGAGTTTGGTGCAAATTTAGCTACAGATATTTGATCTTCATTATAATAATAACTATTATCTGCAGAAGCTATATCTACATTTATTTTTCTTGGTTGATTTTTATTGTCAGTAAAAAACAATAAATTTTCGATTAAATTAATAGCATTAACTCTATTTTGTGTAGAAAAATTTAACCAACTACCAGAGACTAAAGTCTGAATAGAGCCAGCGGCTTCTGTAAATACATCTATAGAACAATATGCTGATGTTGGTGCTGTCTCAAAACCTGTATAATCTGTTTTAAAAATAAAAGCTCTAGCATTACTTTCATCTACATATACGCCAATTATAATAGCGTTTACTCCAGCTGGATTATTATTAGATATTAAAAAATTACCAGGTATAGATTCTAAAGCACCTACATCACTTCCTTCTGATCTAGAAACAGCGACATTTAAAGCATCTCTATATTGATTATTAGGTATTAATCTTTCGTCTAGGTCTTTGTTCATTTTAGACCCAATGAAACTGTTTTTAGATTCAGCCATTAAATTCTAGTGTTTTATCCATTTAGACTTACCTCTCATAACTTGATTTATTTCATCAAGTTTAATATTAGATAATCTTATTTTTGCATTTCTAAGTTTAGCTCTTTTTTCTTTTTTAAGTCTTTGAACAATATACTCAGGTTGACCTAGTCTAGTAGATATTATAGCATGAAGTATGTAAGCATACATAGCTTCTTCTGCCATTTTAGGTACTTTAGAATCTAAATCATACGCTAAACCATCTGATATATATTCTAAAATAATTAATTTATCTTTTAAATTACTAGAAAAAGAAACCTTACCTTCTCTTTCGTTCATATTAAACCAACCGTTTACTTGACTGTATTGAGGGTCTAAACCATATTGTTGTCCATAAAGTAAACCATTATCAAAACCATAGTAATTTGCCCAATAAGCAAATTCATCTAAATTATTAAAAAAGTTTTGATTTATTAATGAGTCATTAGCTTTCTTCCATCTTTCTTCTGTAATAGATGTACCCTCAATGTTTTCACCAAAATTGTCTTGAGTTGGTACACCTTTATTATCTTGTATAAGATTTTCGTAGGGACTTTTTGTTAAATTATTTGCTGGGTATATAGGTCTTTTAACACCTAGTGGATCTATCCAGGAAAAATTTACATAGTTAACATAGTCTTGTGGAAGCGCTAAGCTTAAGCTAGGAGGTATAGTTAATTCTTGAGAACTTATGCTTTTTAAAGTATCATAGCTAAATTCTTGCATTGCTCTTTTAGCGTGAAATATAACATCAGTTCTTTTTACATTTGGTATTAGCTTTTGCATACCTACATATGCTACCATAAAATTATTTATAACATCATTTACTTTTACATATTGATATCCACCATAATTATTTTCAACAGTAGTTCCAAAAGCATTTTGAGCTCCATAATTACCACCGTCTAGAGTTTTTAATTGAACAATAATATAAGGTGTAGAAGGTACATCATTAAAAGGTGCATTTGTAAATCTTACAATATTACCTACAACCGTGTATCCAGTTGTTACCTCTGTAAAACTACCAGG
>Ga0208159_1000545_pt1 | contig 14958 bp, 30 predicted proteins | sample 9_EtaG_FD_184082 | JGI IMG/M metagenome (GOLD analysis project Ga0208159, IMG submission 184082) | Marine viral communities from the Subarctic Pacific Ocean - 9_ETSP_OMZ_AT15188 metaG (SPAdes) (version 2) | ecosystem: Environmental > Aquatic > Marine > Oceanic | place: Pacific Ocean | collected... | reverse complement strand
TTAACTTTTCGCACTTTAGATACTGTCTTTCGTGCATCAGTCGGAGTAGCGAATTTAATACGAACAGTGTCTTTTGGATTTTCATCTGTATATAATCTTCTACCTGTACCTTTAGGTTTTTTACCTGTTCCCTTTTTTGGATCTGCCACCTAATACTCCTTTGAGTGTCTTAGCTTGTTTAGCATGTAATTTTGATGCTTTCTTTAACCCTTTAATTACTTTTTTTACTTTTTTTCTACCAGGTTTAGAAATTTGTTGACTCATTTGAGATCTTGATATTGCCATTAGTTTTTATAACCTCCACCTGCTTTTTTATAAGCCACTGCGGTCATCTGCGCTTTTCTTGCACTCCATTGTCCTGGCTTTCCACCCTTAGAACCTGCTTTTATTCTATTAAATATTCTTTTTCTAAGACCAGGCTTAGTGTAATTACCTGCTTCATTTACTCTACTTTTACTTTTTTTCTTTTTTGTAGTCATCTGCGCCTACCTTGTCCCCTATATGGTTTATAACTTCTTCTTTTATGTTTGTTCATTGTAGATGTGCTTATTCTACCATCACCAATTGTAGTCTTTTTGACCACATGTTCAATAGCACTACCCTGAGTTTGTTTCTTCATGTTCGCAGATAGCACACTCGCACATACAGGTCATTTCACAATGACACATACATCCACATTTTACACAGGTGCTCATTTTGTAAGCTTTTTACTTTTTTCCCAAGAGCGGAGCCCTGACATTCCGAGTAAAGCTGTGACGAGGGGGAATAAAGTCGACATATCAAGCTCTGGAAGTGGGTTATGTTGAATACTGAAAGCAGCTAAGATAAAAACGATAAATTGTTTTAATACGAATTCCCACAATATCGCTAAGGCACAGGACATCCCGATGAGGGGCCTCCACGACCGCTGCATCATACCGCCAAATCCTGTGGCAGTAGACTTAGCATCCGCTAAGTTAATGTCCATTTGTTTGGAATTTATTTCGTTTTCGAGTTCTTTAAGTTTATTTCTGGCGGCTAGTTTTTCCTCTTCACTAGTATGAACACTGTCGATAACTTTTCCGACAGTGTCCACTAAAGATCCGCCTAATAATTTTGATAACATTTATTAGATAATTTGAGCGGCTACCCAACCGATTACAACACCGATTACAAGCCATTTTTTCTTTGGGTGGTCGTGCCACAACTTGATGATCATGTCTTTCATTAGAATACCCCCTTAAAAGGAACTTTCTTTACTTGAACAGCATACTGTCCTTGTGTTTTAGACTTTGGTGGATCAGTTGGTGCTAATTTAAAAGGCACCTTAGACTTATCAGTCATTTGAAACTGTCCTTTATCTATACTTTTGTCTTTCATCATATTTACCTCTTAATGTACTGTAGGTTTCTGATACTGTACCTTGCTTCCACCTAATGTGTCAATTAAATTAATAGCAATCTCAGGTCCATAATTTTCCTCGTATACTATTCTTGTAGTATATAACATAGCAGTAGCTAAAATTATTCTATCTTCATCCGTTAATGACGGTCTACGCAAGTAAACATCTAAATCAGTCATGTATTTTTGTAATTTTTGATCTGACATCATTTTTTTCTCGATATGCCTGCCTCTGAAAGAGCTATTGCTATGGCTTGTTTCCTGTTTTTTACTTTTTTTTTAGATTTTCCCATGTTTAATTTTTTTTCTTTAAATTCTTTCATTACTTTTTTAACTTTTTTCTGTTTTTTATCCATTTTATGTAATCTTTTTGTTATCTAATACATTTTTAATTAATTTTACTTGCATATTTTTGTCAAAACCTGTGCTTTTTGTATTTTTTTTAAGATTTGCATACTTTTTCATTAATTGGGAACGACTTGGAGCCTTGTATCGTCTTGTGGTGCTAGATGTATTGCTGGTTTTTTTTATTTTTGTATCTAGTTTTGGTATTTTAATTGACATATCATGAGCCTAACATGTTTTTTGCAATGTTAATAGCATTTCTCTCCCTAGATATTTCTATTTTTTCTTTATCAATTTCATCTTTTTGAGCTAATCTTGCAATTTCCATCGTAGAATCATTTTGATCATCTTGTGTTCTTCTAATTAGGTCAGCTTTTCTAATGTTTAGTTCTTCCTCTTTTAAATTAATCAACGGATCTTTACCCGCATCAGGCATCATTTGTTTTTCTTCCTCGACTAACTGTTGTGTCAGTTCTACAATTCTGTTTGCAATCGCTTTTTGTGATTCCACTTGTATAGCTTGTGCTTCTTCAGGACTTAATTGTATTCCTTTTTGCTGTGCATCTTGTAATTTTTGTTGTGTGGTTGCTTGAATTTCTTCGTTTGCCATAGCTGAGATGTGGTCTGATATGTGTGCTTGTAAAACCATTAAAACTGCCATGTTATTTTTGACTAAGTTAGAACTCATAAATGTTTGATGAGCCTTAATGTGTGCCATGTGATCTTGACCAGGAAAAACTTGTAAGGGTAAGTTTCTCATAGAGTTACCATTTTCCATACCAGGGTCCATTGGTTGTGGTGGTTGAGGCTCTGGTAAAATTTGTTCTATGTTTGGCACTCTCAATGCAACATACATTCTTCGATAAGCCTCTCTTAAATTATGCAACTCAGGTGCTGTTTGTGCCATTTGTAATTGAGTCTGTGCCATAGCGATCCGCTGTGACATAGAAAACATAGATGGATCACTTACAGGCATGATGTCAATTCGATCATCAAAATCCTGTTGCTTAATAGCAGGATCTACATTGCCTACACTGTAAGGATAAACAGGTGGTAGAAATATTTGAAAAGTTTTTGCTAATAATTGAAATTCTTGTTTTTGAGAATTGTGTAATCTTTTATGTATTGAACTCATAACCATTGTGCCACGTTCCATAAGAGCCACAGTTGTACCTACAGGAGCATTTTGATTTATTGATGCATCACCAATTTTAGAATCAGCAACAGAAACAAATCTTTTTGCTGCATCAACACAAAAACCTAAGAGAGCAAATAAAGTTTGATCAGGTCCTTTATAAGGTAAGTTAATTAGCGAACCTTGTATCGTGCCACTTGGAGCATCTACATCTCTGAATTCTCCAGGTTGTAGAGGTTGATCATCATCTCTTATGCGTATACCTCTTGCCTTAAAACCCGCAGGTAAATTGCTTAGGGTACCTGCATCTAACAACTGACGCAGAGCTAATGTGGCAGTTTTTGAAAGACCGCCTATCATATGAATCAAACCAAAACCATAAAACCCTAAGCCAGGAAGGAATTTGTAATGTACAAAATATGCTTTCTTTTTTCTTAACGGATCTCCTTGTTCGTAGTTTCTATAAATTGATAAAATTTTATTACTGCTCTCATCAATAGTAACGATGTAAGGTAGCTTTTGTCCATCAGCATCCTCATATCCTGGTAAGTCTAAATAACAATGACTTTCATATAAAGTGTACATATCAGAGGTATAACCTTTTGATTTGACACCTTCGATTGAATCATACTTGTCTTGTACTTGATCATCTTCATTATATGGTCTAACATCAACATCTCGATACAATCCAAAAATTTGTTTTTTCTTTAGCTCAATTTCATTCATCTTAAGAATGTGCGTAACTCTTTCAGCATCATCTAAATAACTAGCACCATAAGGAACTACTAAATCTTCAGCAGGTACAAATTGTGAACGAGCTTTTTCCTCTGTTGAATCATAAAATATTTTTCTAAAAGCAGATCCTGCCAAAGGTAAATAAAATAACATTTGATCAGTTTCTGTTTCATAATCTTTCATTACATGTGTAATTTGATAATTCATATAATCTCTTACACGTTGAGCTTGTTCTTCAAGCTGTTCGTTTGATTGTCCAATGATGGATGTTTTTACTGGACCGTTTGCAGGTAATAATTCTTTGTATGCTTGTGATTGGAATTGTACGGCTGCTTCTGAGAGAACAGGGTGAGTAACAGCAGACGCACCTCTAAAAGGTCTGGAGCGTTCCTCATATTTAAAACCAAGTAAATCTAATCCTTTTGTATATTGTGTTTCCCAATCTTCTCTTGAAGTTTTATCATCTTCAATAGATGACATTAACTCAATAGAAATACTATCCAATTGTTCATCAGATAAATATATCGCTAAGTTAGAATCATGTCCTTCCTCAGGATTTGGATTATCCACAAGGGGTTGCATATTACCTTGAGAATCTTCTACAAATTCTCTTACTTCTTCTTCTGCACCAGGTTGAATAATCTCTAGTGGATCACCTTCAACTTCTACTTTATCTTCATTGTAATTAATATCTGTTGTAATTCTGTTATCAACTGCCATCATACATCCTTGTCTTTGGTCTTTTATTTGGTTTCATTAATTCAAAGCCACGTGGTCGTACTATTCTAACGGGCTTTTTCTTTTTTACGACTATTTTTTTCATAGTCCTGCAACGCCTTTATTTTTTAAAATGTTTTCTTGTTCTAAAATTCTTGCATCCTGTCCTTGAAATTTATCAATAATGCCTAACTTAGATAATTCATCTTGACTAAACAATTCTGCCGCTTGTGCTTCATTAGGAAATAGTATTTCTAATCCTGCTCCTATACCCCCTGTAAGAGCAACTTTAGAACCTAGATTTAATAATTCTGATGCTCCACCAGATTTTGCAATACTTACAATCGCTGTTGTAAAAGCTGCTAATTTTTTTGGTGCTATTGTTTTAAATTTATTCTCAGCTATTTTTTCTGCATTTAAAGAAGCGGTGCTTCCTCTCATGCTGTCATAAACACTATCAATTATTTCTGGAGTCACTTGAGTATTATAATATTGAGCTACAGCAAACTTAAGTCTATTAGCAACAAGAGTTTTAATTTTATTTTTTGTGTAAGGTTTATTTGTTGAAGGATCTATAGAATTTCTTAGATCAACAGCAAACTTATCAAAATCAGATTGTGCAAAATTTTTAACTAAGTCATCAATGTAAGGATCAATCGAATCTGCAACGGTTATATAACCCTTATTATTTTCTAACAATTCAGTAATAATTTTTTTAACTCCTTTATTTTTTGGATCAGGAATTTTCAATCCTCTTTGTATTTCTCCCTCTAGGTCGAAAGGTATAGTGCCCTCATTTATTAAATCTAAAAGTTTAGGACCTGCCTTAAATTCTGGATATCTTAATTGAAATTGTTTTGCAGATTCATTCATCAATGCCACCATAGATGTGCCAGTTGGAAAGAAATCTTTTACTCTTTTATAATAAGCATCAAACGCTTCATCAGCCTTTGGTTTTGGAAAAGTTGTACCTGCTGGTAAACTTGCTTCAATGTAATCTCTACTTTGTGTAATGGCATTTTTTAATTCAGGATATTTATTTAATGTTTCTACATCAATAACTGTACCTGGCTCGAAGCCTAACTTCTTTGCAATTTTAACAGCTTCTTTTGTGTCTGCTAAACCAAGAAAGGTTCCTCCTTTTTTTAAAGCTTCAACACCTGTCTCTTTAATTCTAAATTTGCCTACAGGAAATTTATCATCAGGCACATTAACTGATCTTGAAGAAGGTAATTTACCTCCCGTTGCCTCAACATTAGTTCCGAATAAATCATCAACAGTGCCTACGGCTTCTTCTAAAGGTTCTGTAGGTATAGCTGCCTTTTTAGTTAATTTGCCAATAAATTTTTTTAGTCGTTCAGTCATTAGTTATAATACTCATACTCTCTATAATCCCTAGAGTCATCAATATAATCATCATCCAACTCCACAAAATTACCTGCACGATATCGCATCAATGCCTGTGTCGTGCTGTCCACATAGTCATCGTGTTCCCCAAAAGGGAACGCTGCACACTCTTCAATCAACTCATGTGCCCATTCATAATCAGGATAAAATACTTTGCCTGATTCAAATATAGGTGCAATAGAGTTCACCCTTGTCAACTTATCATTACCCCTACTGGGTGTAAAGTTAGATATTGGGATACCTAATCTATTCAATTCTTGTGTCAAAGGCATTCCTGATGCTTTTGCTTCAATGATGACAGTATCAGGATCCCAGTATTTATATTTTTCTAATGCAATCTTTTTTAATTCAGGAAAGTCCCATCTGCCTTTATCAGCATCGAGAAGCAAGACTCCTGTGCCTAACATCCCTTCATGTTGAAAAACACCCCATGTGGTAATAGCAGAATAGTCTGCTGTTTCTTTTGCAGAATAGGCTGTATCAAAAGATTGGATAGTGTGTAACATCATGGGCATCGGTTTCTCCCATTTCTTCCACCACTCTCTTTTTAGGATTGCTGTTTCTTCGGAAGTAGGATTTTGTTGATATTGAGCCTGCCATTTACTCTCACTGATGGCTGCTTTTACTTTTAATAATTCTTCTGCCTTCCAATATTCTGGCCAGACAGGATTGCCACTGGGCATAATGGCAGGGAACTCAATAACCTCCCATTGATCTCCACGATCACTTTTTGCTTGAGCTCTAATTAATTGCCCTGTTAAGTCTTTCTCTGACCATCGTGTCATGACAACTACAATCGCCCCACCGGGTTGTAAACGCTGACGAGGACCAGAGGTATACCACTCATATGCATTATCCATTGCCGTTGCACTTAGTACATCTTGTTCTGTATGAGGATCATCAATGATTAATAAATCTGCACCACGACCTGTAATCGCTCCACCCACACCTGCTGCATAATACTCACCCCCATGATTAGTTTCCCAACGACCTGATGCTTTAGAGTCACTAGCAATGCTCACATCAAATACTTGTTGAAATAAAGAATCATCAACTAAGTGTTTCATCTTACGACCAAATCGTGTAGCGAGTTCTGTGTTGTGTGATGTTTGAATTATTTTTAACTTTGGATTCTTACCGATCATCCATGCAGGAAACAAGTACGATGCGAACTCCGACTTTGTGTGTCGAGGAGGCATGTTTACTATCAAGCGTTTAATTTCGCCTGTAGCTATCTTCTCGAACTTTTCTGCTATTTGTCTGTGGTGAGCTCCATCAATAAAGTCGGGCCAGACATGTTTGACAAAAGGTATAAATTTTTTTTCGCAATTTTCTAAAAATTGTAATCGCTCGGAGATGAGTTGCTGTTCTAACTCCTCTCGTTGAAGCGAATCCAGATCCGTGGTTCGAGAAACTTGGCTCATTCTTCTTCATAGTAATTCATGACAAATTGAACTGTTTTACTATCCTTCTGCAATTGTTTTGCGAAGTGGTCAAAATATTCACGCATCATGGTACAAAATTTTATTTGGTGTTCCTTGCTACTATCCATCATCTGTTTAAGATCTTCGGAACTCGTATAGAGAATTGCATCAGGATGTAAACCAAACCAATTTTTTTTATCTTCACAAACGTCAAAGACAATATTGACCTGAGGTACAGTATCATACCTCTCTTCTGCTATTTTTTGTCTGCGATAAAAATCTAGGTTAACGATCATTAGTTAAGGAAAAGATTGGTTGTGCCTCCTGCAACTTTTCTCATTCTTCCTGATACAGGATCATATTTGGTGTAAGATTCTTTTGGAGCACCTCCTGAATTATTAGAAGAGGATTGTAAAAAATCTGGTGTACTACCCATGGGCTCAGAAACTTGGCCCTTGAATAAATCATCAATACCCCCACCCGCTGTGGATCCTTGATTCGAGGAACTCTGTTGGGTACCTTGATTATCATCATCATCCATAAAGGCTGCAAGAACTCCCATTTTATCTTTTTGACCAAACTTTTCCCATTGCTCTAAGGCATCTGCTTTTATGTTGCCTTGTCGATCAATATACTTAGACCAAGGTGTTGGATTACCAAAAAAATCTTTTGTAAAGAAGTTACCTTGAGTAGTGTATGCGATTTGATCTAAATATTGTGCTAACTCATTAGCTGCACCAAACTGTGATTTATATTGTGATTCAAAATATTCTTGAGGCGTGGAGCCTGATTGTTGTATGGCAAGTTCTACTTCAGGAGATAGTCTATATTCACCTGTGCCAGGAGTAAATTCATAACCTAAAAATTTTGTAAAACCTTTAGAAGCATCTGCTGGTGTAATTGTTTCAAGAATACCTAAATTAGCTAATGTTTCTAAAGCTTCTGCATTTCTTCTGTTTATAGCACCACGAGCTGCAATACCTGTTATTGGATTCACGGCTCCTGCTAAAGCAGTGGTCAAACCTTCACCTGTAGGAATTAGATTAAAAGGTCCTGAAGCTAGTTGTCCTGAACTTGTAATGTTTTGATAATCACCAACATTTGCAGGAAACAATCGGCTATTTAAAAAAGCTCTATAAGCACCTGCGGGATCTGCGGGATCAAGTAGATTACGCAATGCACCTGAGCCACCACCTAATACAGGATCTGTTGTAAAATAACCTTGGGGTTGTATTCCGTTTGCCATACTCACAAAATATATAAATGTAGAACAGTTTCAAGAACAAATGTTTGTGTGTAATAGCGTCTGTAGGTAAATCTATTGTAACGGGGCCATGTTTCTGGTCCCCCCACCCTAGGGACCTGGAGCTCTGGCTCTTGGTTAGGGTACCTTGTCGTAGTTTGCATGGACCATGCTCCTGGAGGCACTCAACGTGGCAGCTCCGGGAATTTGCCAGGCATTTTTTAGATCTATTTTAATCACCAGGAGCAAATTGCGACAAGGACCAGGAGCTAATGCTCCCAATCCCTGATCTTATAAGTAGACCAATTAATGTATCTCTCGATGATGTTCTCACAGACCCAGAACCAGAAATCATTCATCCAATTATGTTTGGATATGTCCTCGCACTGACATGTCATCATGCACTTTCTTCTAAATTTATCTAACCATGAATTATGATAAAAAACCTTCTGACGTAATTTATGATCATAATAATAATTAAATAAATCTTTATGCCAGAACCTGTGGACTCGGTGCATGGCTCTATTACTTAGCTTTAACATTTACAATTAACCTCTTTTTTATTTCATCCCTGAGATTATCAATCTTCCAGTAGTTAGATACTTCAGTATCAAGGTCCATTAATAATCCGACTAGTTCCTCATCATCAACCTGATGAGTTAAACTTTGGATACCATCTTCCGTAGCTTGGAGCTCGGAACAGGCTCTGGAGAGATGTTTATCCAGAGCCAAGAATTCAGTTTTAATATTCGTCATCAATATTTTCTCCCATTTCGGTCATGAGCTCTCGGTACTCGGAGCTCTCCCCAAATACCTCTGGGCGATATTGTGATCGCAAATCCTTTTCACATTTATCACAACACCAACCGCATGAGATACCCATGCTATCGGTTAATTCATAACGATGATAATCCTCATCAGATAAACAAGGATTGTCCTGATCGTGAGCCATTCGACATTGGCTCGGTTGTCTATAATTGAACATGTTAATTTTCTCCTTAAGAGGATTTTATTAAATATTTTTGGGGAAGTAAAGAGTCAGGGAGCAGACGCAGCTGCTCCCAAGGAGAATTAATTATTTATTTTTTCTTTTTCGAATTCTTGTCTTTCGTTCTCAATCTTAGTTTGGATGAAAGCTTCAAGCTTCTTGTAAAAATCCCAATCTTCAGTTGAGTCGCAGATATGACCAAGTTGCACGTACCAGTGGCTCCAGGCTCTTTTATACTCCTGGAAATCTTTGGCTACTTGGCTACTAATTGTGCTCATGATAATTTCTCCCTTCCTGTTTCATGATAATATTTCCAAACTTCTTTTGCAACCAGGGACTTGGGTGCGTGAGCCTTAAACATTCTAGCTGTCCACTTTGATCTCGTAGCAAATCCCGCATTACATTTGTATCCCATAAAACGCTCAAAGTTTATTATGGCATTGCTCTTGGTTAAATGTTTGAAAAGATTAAATCTAAAATAAAGTTCTCCGACTGTTTCCGAATGAATAACGGGAACTTCTAATGCACAAAGTAACAAGCCTAAATTAAAATCATTCTGGCCCGAAGCTTCTAAATGTTTTCTGCCGATCTTATCAGTCACGGCAGTCCAATCTGTGTTTAATGTCATGTTAATTTCTCCTTTAAAACAAACTACCAAAAATAAGAAGCAGCATCAATTTAATAATACTGCCTCTAGTTTCTTGTTTCACGGCTCTTTGTTTTATAGCCATTCTTGATTTATCCAATAACCGTGATCCCTGTCGCCTTCGCCTTTAGGCTCATCTTTAAATAGTGATCGGCTCAAGCTGTAAACCAAGTGAAAGCCCATGTCCATTCCACAACCGCCAACCTTTACGCCCTGATAGTTTGGCGCTTCTGGGAGATCCAAAACTCTGGCGATATGGTAATCGTAATTTGAAATATAGACAGGGCGCTCAGGGTTATCTGTTGCCTTTAAATGCCTTACTGATATGTGCCTCATCATTCCGCTCCTTGATACATGTTTCACAGTCGTGTGAAGAGTATCGCCTTTTTTAATCCAGCTTTTTAAATTTTCCAAAGCTTCCTGCTTTTCTTCTTTTGGATATTTCATTTGTTAATTTCTCCTTTGTTGGGAGTTTATAGGAACTTTAAAAAATTATCTAGTTTTAAAAAATCTTTTTTATTAAAGCCAAGTTCCATGATACAGGGAGCAAGATACCCTGAGGAAAGAAGTTCTTTACCCTTGTTTCCCTCATATAGTTTAAAGCTTCTCGCTTCAAGGCTCTCGACTATATAAAAATTTCTGGGTGAACTTGTAAAATGTTTGTAATTCCATGATATTTGAAGAGGTGAGATATTAACTTTTTTCATTGGGCTACATTTAAATTCAAGCCAAAAGATAGAGCCGTTAGAATAAAAGCCGTAAATGTCAGGTACTCCCATTTTCAAATACATTTCTATTGGAGTATAAGAACAGGATAAGTTTTTTAAGATTTTATTTTTGAATTTATTCTCAGGTTTCACTAGGGCTATAATAACCCTAGTGAGAATTAATCAAGTTTAAAGTTTTATTGAATAAAATTCACCACCTTTAACAAAATTATGAAGTGATGTCATCAAATCATTATAATATTTGCTAGGATAATTAAGTTGTTCAATAACATATTTATAGCCCTCTTTATCAAATGTTCCGTACCATTTCTCATAGCTATCAATTAGATATTTAACATCTTTAATATTCACACTTAAATATTGATTTTTCATACGTTTGGACTAGGCACTTGGGCTTGAGGTAATGCATTAAAATCCTCAATCAAAATATCCAAAACACCTTTGACATTTTCTATTATTTCAATGTTAGCCCTGATAATCCTTGCATCATCAACAGGAACAGAGAAATGAACAGGACTATTATTATGCTCAGGAAGAGCATCTAACATAACTTGATTTAATCGTCTATTTAATCTTAGTCTGTTAGCCTTTTTATTCAAATAGCATAAATCAGATTTAGGTAGATAAGTTATGTTTATTGTTTTATCCATTTTTACATAACTCCAAACACTCTGACAAAGTGTATTTATTTTCAGGAAATGACAAGTCACGCTCTATTTTTAATCCCATTGGTAGTTCTAACTCTTCAAGTTCATGCATTGCAAAACTTCCCATTTCTGGAAAGCCAAGATCAGCAACACCAAAAGCAATCCTAGTTTCAGGATCATATTCTGAAGCATACCAAGTACCTAGCCCTGTTGGATTAAATAATTTTATAACGGCTTTATTTTTCATATCCTTGTCAGGGTTTGCTTCTTGTAATTTATGATTTTTTACAAGTTGTTCTTCTTGTTTCTTTGTCATTAATTGCATAATTAATTTCTCCATTTCTATTATGAAAATATCCTAATAAATCCTAAAGGGCAATATTTAAATTACCCTCTACGGCTCTTAAAACGGAAAAAATTTATTGAGAAAAACGGCTTTCTTTTAACTTTGATACTTTTTTGAAAAATGTAATTAAATTATCAACTAAATATTTTGCTCTATTATTGAATTCATATTTAGTATTACAGATAGAAAACTCAATTGGCTTATCAAGTTTTTTTGTCTTATTTGTTATGGATAAAATTAACTGCAATAAATTAGTTAATGTTATGTATTTTAATTTATTTTTACATTTAATCTCTAAATATTCGATATGCTCTATTTGACTGTAATTTTTTTGTGTATAGAAAATCACTCTTTTAGATATGACTGTAAAATTATCAGCTAAGAGATCATCTCTTTCAGTCCATTCATGAGCAACACCACCGATAGCTTTTTCTTTATCTGCTTTATATCCAGATAACTCTTTTAAATGTTTTTTCTCCCATACCTGACTAGCTAATTCTGGCTCACAGAGTTCTTTAGGTTCTTCTTCATCTTCTTCTTCATCTTCTTCATCTTCATCTTCTTCATCTTCAACCTCAGGCTCTTCCTCATCTTCAGCAAGAATTTTATCTGCATCTAATTCATCATTATCATCTAAATATTCTCTCCATTTTTCGTTTTTATCCTCAGGTGTTGCTTCTCTATCTATTTTTTTAGTTTTGCCATTTTCATCTTTATAAGGATCAGAAATGTTTTCCTCTTCAATAGGTTTTTCTAATTTACTAACCAAGAGATGAACTGCATTAGTTAGTGTTGTAATTTCATTTTCAAGATGAGCAATTCTTTTTGATCCCTCAATCTTAATTTGCATATCTTGTATTTTTTGATGTAAATCTCTAGCTAAGACCATTTATTTCTCCCTATCGTCAAATATTTTTATTCCTAAGAATATAATAAATATTAGGATAATGTTCAATACAATATATAAAATCATTCTTCACTGTCCTTTTCTGCTTCCTCTTCTTCTACCTTATCGAGCCAATTCTCAACAACTTTAGAGTAGGGAGTATCTGCTCTAAATTCTTTCTCCCCATTGTTCCATGTTATATGAATTGTATAATCTACTATTGTTTCTTTTTTTTCTGTTTTATTAAAAGACATAATCTTTAACCCTCACTTCCTTCCATTTTTTATCATCTTCTAATTTATATTTGCATTTAACAGGATAACTCCCCCATTGACTTCCAAAACAGTCAATAGCTTTTCTTACAAAATAATCACTATGATAGTAATTATCAAAATCATGCTCGGTGATTAACGTATGCAAACCACCAGAGCATTCAATAAATATCCTGTATATGTTCTCACTCATGAAATAATTTCACCATTTACATTTCTGTTAATTTCAAGGATTTCTTTTTCATAAATGATATTAAGAGATTGTCTTTCTAATTCTCTCCAAAGTTCACATTTAATGTTATCAGATAATTCACTTACCATATTAGCAATTCCTCTGGTTTCTTTATTAAATAAATTATTCTCGTGAAAGTCATCACAGTCACCCGTAATTGAAAAAATCTTTTGAATAAAATCAAAATATGTTTTTCTATCTTTTTTAGATACTTCACATTTTTTAATTAAATGCTGATAGCTATATTCGTGTTGTTCCATATTAAATTTCTCCATTCTAATCTGGGATATTATAGGAATTAAAATATTGGTAAAGTGTTTTATCAGAATTAAATATACTCCATGGTTTCTTGAAAATAATTGTAGTTTCTTCCAAAGGTAATGTTTTCATATCTGCACTACTCTCGTACCAATTATCAAAATCTACAATAAATTGTGCCGTTTGTTCATCATGTATAAACTCATAAACTTTATTTTTTTCTGGATGCCAAAATCTCGTATGCTCTGTTTTTACACTCACGACATCCCCTCTCATTAAGGGGATGCCATTTTTTTTACATACTGAACTTGCTGTTGGGTGAGTACCCAAAAACTTTTCTACCACTGCCAAAGCTATTGGACAACAAGCCGAACTACTTTCACCCATTTCAAAATGGACTTGTCTTATATCTAACTTAAGCACTAGCTAACCTATCTGCATGAAATGATTTTAATTGTGTCATCATGGTCATAATATTTTGACCAACACTAGTTCCCATGTTAGCTTTTAAAATACTTGGGTTAAAATCTTCCCAAACTTTTTTGACATCATCAGTAGTCTTACAAGTTTTTAAATACTCTCTCATGATTGTCTGTACCTCATAATACTTTTTGCAGTATTTTCTCAATGCCTGATACATAATATTTTTCTGTGCTTGAAATTCGAGCAAGGTGTCGTGTTGCTCTTTTGTTCTAACTTTAAGCCTTATTTCATTATTTTTCGCATCAGGTATTTCTAAAGCATAAGGATTAGGATTGTCCTCATAATTGTAATTTTCACTTTCAGGAAATTTTTTAGTATTATAATTTGCAAAGTTATTTAAAGCACTTACCTCTTTCCAAAAAGTTCTGTCCTTAACAAATCTACACATATCCTCCTGTGTGCAAAAATAAAAAGGATTTTTACTGTCCTTTAAAAATTCATCAAAATACATACAAGCTATATATTTACCTTCCAATTCAAAATTGATCGGGCTATTTTTCCAATTATGATAATAAGGCTTCTTAACTTTGATAACTTCTTTAAAGCCGTCAATGTATGTATCTTCCTCTTGCTCTATATCAAAAGTTGTTTCTGCATTAAAACTATGTCTTTGAGTGGTTAATCCAAATTTTCGAAGCGTTGCTAAATCCTGATCACCAAAAACTTCATAGCACATTTTTTTAACAATCTCATGAGAAGTCAAACGTAAAGATTTAAAAGTTTCTACTTCCTCATCTAACTTTTTTCTCTCATCAGTTTTTGTTTGTAAATAGATACGACCATGCTCGTCAAGTATCTGAGTTCTTATATTTTGATTTAGTTTCATATTTCTCTCCAATAAATATTAATTGGGATATTATAGGAATATTTTTTTTAAAATGTCAAATAAAAAAAGCCCTCCAATATTTAGGAGGGCTTGTTAAAGTGGGAATTAATTATTCTATATATTATTATGTTATCTTTTCAACAAACTTCGCTAATTTTTCTAGCAACCATCTTAAAATCATTCTATTACAACCTCTTCTATTCTAAATTCTTCTATCTTAGTTTTCTTTGGTAAAATTTGTCCTTTTATCTTTCCCGTTA
>Ga0208159_1000541_pt1 | contig 15006 bp, 19 predicted proteins | sample 9_EtaG_FD_184082 | JGI IMG/M metagenome (GOLD analysis project Ga0208159, IMG submission 184082) | Marine viral communities from the Subarctic Pacific Ocean - 9_ETSP_OMZ_AT15188 metaG (SPAdes) (version 2) | ecosystem: Environmental > Aquatic > Marine > Oceanic | place: Pacific Ocean | collected... | reverse complement strand
AAATGCAAAAGCATTTGCTTGATCGACCACCATAGTGATCTGATCGTCAGCAAGGTCTTGCGGGTTTACAACTGAACCACGCGCATACGAGGAGACGGTGATTGTCGGCTCCTTGATAATGCGAACGGTGTCGCCAAAGTTCTCAATTTCGCCAGCGTAGTCGGTATTCGTAATATCTTCTGCAACCGAAGCGCGACGGAAGAATTTGAGGACTTTCTGGCTGAAAATTTCCGGTGTAAAGTTACCGGAAGGCAGGTTGTTATGACCTGACGTGCTATTAAAAGCCATTAGTTCATCCTTCCTATTTGGAGGTTAGTGTTAATTGTTGTAGTCAATTCGGCCTTCTTGACGAGCCTTGTCGAGTTCACTTTCGTGTTTTTCAAACTCCCAAGGTTTCATCTTGCCGATTTCAGAGGCTTTCCAGATTCGATCATCTCCTCTTGCTTCACCGGTAATGTCACGTGCCTTTGGAGAATTTACAGCCGCTGCAGCAGACTCATTCTTCTTGGCGCGTTTCTTGCCTGTGATCCCAGCATCCACCTTATAAAGATCAAGAACACGGGATGCCCAGCGGGCGTCACTATTGTTCTTTAGAATGCCGTCAGAGATATTCGTGGGTTGTTCTTCAAGCCACTTTAAAAAACGCTCATCCGTACGCAACTCGTTAAAGTCTGGATGATTGTTTGTAAGTTCTTGGTATGCCGCTTGAACCCTAGTATTCTGTTCTTTCTCGCGGATTGTTTCTAGTTCTTTTTCAAGTTCTCCTGCTCGTTCACCGGCTTTCATAGTTGCAATAGTCTCGACGACATCGTATACGTCGGGGTATTGCTCTTTGAATGTTTCCAGTTCTTCAGGAGACTTGGGCAGAGAAATATTCTTCTGGCGAGTAGCTTGTGTAAGGGTCGCCGTCATTTCCTCTTCTTTTGCCTTGAACTCAGATATCTTTGCGTCGTAGTGTTTCTTTAGATCATCATAACGCTTCTTGTAGTCGTGATCTGTTTTTTCAGCACCTTCTGCAAAGTTAGGTTCGGATTTCTCATCCGACGCTGCTTCTTCCGCGTGTTGTTCTACAGTTTCATCCTCTTCCTCTTCTTTGTACACATCGTCACGATATGAACCTTTGTAGAGAGTTTCGCTGTTGATTGTTCCGAAAGAGTCGTTGGGTTTATTGGCACGATGGCCGCGAACTTTTTTTGCCATTTTATTTACCTCACATGCGGGGCCACTTGGCTGTGGGTAGCCGCTCCGGTTGTGTCAGGGCCGCAGTAGCGGGTAGCTGACGAATCTAGTAAATGTATCGGGTATCTTCCGCGTCCATAAGTTCGATAGGACGGTAATACTCTTGTGTGGACTTTTCTCCACGCACAGTAAGCGTGGGAATGTATTCTGCATTTCGTACTTTTTTCTCAAAGTCACTGGCTGTGGATATAGCGGGATTACGGAAGAACAATGCTCCTCTTGTATTATCCTCGTCTAGTCCGTAAAAAATTTCTTCTGCAAGATCGCGGGCGTTTGCGTAAGCTTGTTTGCCGAAATCTGTTTGCGTCAGTTCTGCGAGACCCTCGCGAAAATCTGATATATTGAATACGTTAAACTGGTATCCCCCCTTAGATGTCTTGGCCTTTGCCAAAGACGCAAGGTCTGTAATGTCAGAAAAGTCTTTGTAGTCCGAATGCACCCTGTTCATGGCTACATGTCCGGACGCTCTCATGCCGTCCCTTCCAAGGACAGAAGCCTCGCGCAAAATCATAAAGGCAAGAACATCTTCTGAGGGCAACTCATCTATAATAGAGTCTATTTCTTTGTTTGCTGCTTCTACTGACGGAAACCTATCTTTGATACGCTCATACGCCTGTTGCAGAGTCAGGGGCTTCTCTACTACTTCTTGCTGATCAAGTATAGCTGCGATACGAGCGGGGCTAGGAGTGGGACGACTTACTTCGTCTCCAGATGCGTACCCGTCAATAAACCCACCCTCAGATGCGGCTTGCCGACGATCTACTTCTGCCTTACCCCTGTTATTTACTTCTCTTAGGTTGTCGTAGCCGATACGCTGTGCGTCTTCTGGCTCTAGTACGTACTCGCCCTTAGATAGGGCAACGTCCATCATACCGCCTTTATTTGCTTTTATTGTAGTGTTTTTAGTGGGATTGTCAACCCCCGTTGGCAACATGCCCCTTTTTTGCAACTCCTCTGTTGCAGGAGCATTGAGAACAAACGATCCCTCCTTGACCTGTCTGTACTCGTCGTCGGCTACAGTTTGCGCCTTAGTATAGTTGTCAGGAGAGCCTTCTACAAAGCCTGTCTTCTGCACTACCTCTCCGCCGTCTGCCATCGGTTCGTAGGCAGTGTAACTGTAGTCTTGTCCTACAGAACTATTAGCATCAGCAGTTGAAGGTACAGAATACTGATTACCAGAAGTGCCGCTATCTTCTGGATCACTAGTATATGTAACTTGTGCGGGTGGGGTGTATCGTGTGTTAGGTCTCACGGGATCAATCTGATCACCAGCCTGATATATTCCTGCCCCACTGTCTATTTCCACTTGATTTGCTTGAGACATCATCATACGACGCTGACGTTCTTCTTGCTCTAAACTGAATGTCTCTCTAGAAGCCGCTCCTAGTTCTTCAAGCTGCTCTATTATATCTCTCTGTTGATCCATAGACAAGCCCTCCGGGAGAACGCCACTGAGGACGCGAGTTTTTCCTCCGCCGGGGCCGGGGGACACTCCTATTACTTGTCCGTTCAACATGCCCAGAGCATAACCCTCTTCTTGCGCGGCTGCTTTTGTTCCGATACCTATAAGGTTTTTACGATTAGCAGCCTGTCCTATAGCTGCGAATGCTGCAAGAGAAGGAGGGAGAGCGTAGGATATATCCCTCAAGTAGTCTCGTTCTACTTGACCTGTAAGTTCGTTGTACTTGTAACCTCCTAGACCGAAGGACTCTTTTAACAGATTAGTCGCGTAGTTTGCGGATAGTTCAAAAGGCATAGAACCCGGAACGTCTTCTGGCCTTGCTGTCCCGCGTCGGAAGGGTGTAACATTCAAACTTCCCTTGTACGAAGGGGCTTCTCCTTCGCTATACTGCGTTGCAGAACCTGCTGTTAGAGGCGAATCACTAGTAGCAGAACCCGCATTCAATCCCCCTGTAGGATAAAGCTGCTCTTGAACAAAGGGTGATGGTCCGGGACGACGAACATCGGGTCGCGTAACGGAGGGAACCATCTGTCGTCCTAGAGCAACAGATGCTGGTCCCATAAATAAATCCGTTAGGTAACTACTCATTCTTAGATGTTACTGCAGCTTCGTAATCAGCCTTCAGCCCCTTGATCTGTTCCAGTGAAGTTATCTTCCCCTGCAGCCGGAACACTTCCAGTTCCGATTGTGCCGCCACCAACGCCCGAAGCGTCATTTGGATTTGCTCCCGGAGGTACTCCTCTAGGTTGTCCCATGCTTCCTTGTTGGTCACCAACTGGCTGACCTTGCTGGCTTGCTTCTTGTTGAGCATTAGCTAATCCCTTCAGCATCTCTGAGAATATTTGTGCCTCGTTTACGTCGTTAACAAGGCTGTCCGGATCGATGTCTTGCGCTATAGCAAGTTCGCGCATGAGGTTCGGAATCTTAATAAACGGTGCCAGCATCGGATTTGACACTGTTTGCAGTAGCGTTGTCAGTCTCTGACTGCGTACTTCTTTCTGCATAACAGCAGCTACGCCGCGAGGTTTGATTTCTAGATCACCCTCAATGTCGGGTGTATCTTCGTTAAATTGCATATTCCACTGGAAGTACGCCTCGCCAAGTGGCTTGAGAAGACTGTCATCAATGTTCTTAATTACTGTCTTGAGGGACAAGCTGGCTCCACCCAAGAGCATAGACAGACCGGATGCCGTGCGCCCTGTTCCGGTTACGCCTGTCTGTCCGTGCATAATTGACGGTAGCCCCGTTTCTTCGTCGGCAAGCTGGCGGCTAATCTGATACATCTGAATATTCTCAGGTGCTGTATTAGGGAACTTGAGGCCGTTGATTGCTGTGCCAGTGACGCCTGACTGCCTACGGAATATCTTGCCGGGGAAAATGTCCATGTTCTGACCCGGTACGAGAGATGCCTCATCAACGTCAAACACGAGATTACCTGCGAGAGCAAGGTTGTCGATTGCCATGCGAACGTGACCGTTCATCAGCATCTGTGCGTCTTCCATGTTCTCCGCTACACCAACACCCCAGATTTGATAGGGGTTGATCTCGTAAGGGAATACTTGGTAGGGAATACGTGCAGGTGTAAACGGGTTGAGAACACAACGCAGAACCATATTGCCACATACCCAGACGTTGACCTGTACCTGATCAAACTCGTCCATCTGGTCGGCAACATCTAGCCCTGCTTCATAAGCCATCTGAGAATCAAGAACACCCCAATACTCTAAGACCTCGTATCGGTTACCTTGATAGTACGCCTCTGTCTCATCTTCGCGAATAGTATCTTCGTAATACTTATCCTCGTAGTTCGGACCTCGTGCAAGAGTCTCTTCGATTGCGTCCTTGTAAAAGTAGGGCTGGGCAATAAGAGCGCGAAGTTGCTGGCGGTTCATTCGATGTCTTTGAATTACGTATTCGCAATCCTCAACTGTGGTAGCAGAGGGATCGGGATGAAAATCCCAAGGAGATACGTGTTCAATACGAGGAACTACTTTTTCGTAAGGCATGTAGACACGCCCTTCTTCTCCTCGCTCCCACTTATGAATGCGCTTGTAGTGGTTAAACGGACCTTTTACGACACCAGTTCCCAGAAGAGAAGATTCGAAAATAGCAGATCGAAGGACGTTAACAGCACTTGTGTCAAGAAGTTGATCATGGATTTGTTTCTCCATGTTGAGAGCAGCCTTCTGTGCAGGACTGATCTGAGGTTCTCCGACTAACGACGGACCCTCCGATATAGGAGCATCCTTGTAACGGCCTTCTAAGCCCCCTAGAAAGTCCATGTTGGGGGTTGCCTGTGTAGCCCCCATGGGTAACTCTCTACCGTCTCCAGCGAAGCCGTACGGGTCTACAATGTCATCTACAGGAGTCTTCTGATGTGCAAACTCCGCTATACCTTCTGGCACGGGGGTTGGCTCAACAACCATCGGAAACTTTTTGTTAGCGAATAGAATGTCAACGATCTGACCGTAAGCTGCCAGTACCTTAGTTTTGGTGATCTTAATGAACACCTTTGACCGTTCGGAGTCACGGTACTGTGTAGTAGAATCGTAGATACCACGGAAGTTTTTGTACGCTTGCAGCCATCGCTGCTCGTATGAGTAACGTCCGTTCTCCGCATCTTCGAACTTGTGCTTGACGTACGCCGCTAGGCCCGGAATCTGCTCTTCCGGTTCAAGGAGCGGAACAGCCGTATCATCAGCGGGTTCCAGAAAGTTGTCAGTCATAGTGACCTACCTTTTAGTAGTCGCGTTCTTCAGCCATCTTCATCAGTGAAGGATCAACTGCCGTCTTAGTCATCTTCTTAGGCATATCTTCAGTCAGAACGCCCTGTGCAGTCTTGGTGTCAAACTCAAGACCTTCACGGTAAAGCTTGTCAGCGCCCATCTGATCGTCCACTGAAGTGTTCGGTGAATTCATAATGTACGCTTCGCCCATGTTTAGATTTGTCATATCTTCCTCGTTTATCTAGATTAGGGATTCATAAATGAGCCAGTCATTGTCGTTTCTTGACCTTGCTCTGCGGCTCGTGTAGCAAGGTTAACTTTATCTTTAGCGTTAGATGCTTCCAGCATACCGGATGAAGTGGGTGGTATAGATGGAATTTTTACAGGTTGGAAGTCGCTCTGCGACATAGATGAGAACGGTTGTCCCGCAAAATCATCTCGTCCTACTAACTTAGGTGCCATGTCCGCTGTTTCAAGTGATTCCGGGCTAACTGTTGAGTCTAGGCTTCCTAAAGCCTGACTCCCAGCTACGGCATCGCTTGGTGCAACTATTAATGCTTCACCTATTGCAAAATCCCCAATAGCGCCTACTGTGCCTACAGCATCTGCGTATGCAGGAGACATACCAAACAACTCTTGCATTGTATCTGATATGTCTTCTCTAACTTGAGGTATTCCAGCAATGCCAGCAGCAGTGCCCACAAGCGGTACAAAGGTAGCTAATGGCTTAAACTTATCTATGTTTTTCATAAGAAAGCCTTTAGTGTCGTCCAGCTTTGCTTCTTTTCTTTGCTTGTCTTGGTCCTGTCTGGTCTCCAGAGCCTTTGCTCTTGCTGCTGCAGCATCTTCCGCCATCGCTCCTGCATCAATGTCTGCTTGTAGAGCAGCCTTCATAGCTTCGGACTGTGTTTGTTGATTAAGAGCCGCAGTAGTTTCAGGATCAATACCGACTGCTCTTGTTCCCGTCACGTCGCCTTCTTCTGGCAGACTAGCGTATAGAGATGGCGAAATAGCGTCTTCGTAGCCCACCTGCTCTATTAGTTCTCTGGTAGCTGTTAGCTTTCTTGTTCGATCAGAGAGCAGAGGCTGACTGCCGTCAACACTCAAAACATCATTAAGAAACTGGGCTGGAGACGATGTATTTGATCCTGCAGCAAATAGAGATAAGAGACCGCCGTGCAGTCTGTTAATATCCTTTCGCCGTGCGCCACTGGCAGCGTACCTTTCTGATACTTTAGAAGGGGAACGGAGAGTAGCGACTTTACGAAGTTCATCACTAACGTCCATAGAAGACAAAAAGGTTTCGTTGAAATGTCGATAGTCGTAAAGTGTTACCCCAGTGGTAAAGGTACCCCTTGCCTTAGTGTTCTTAGTAAGGTAATCGGGTGGAAAATTTCTCTTTAGTGCAGCGTTAATTATCTTAGCATTAGCATCAGGGTTTGCAAACAATACGCCCTCTGTTCTGCCGCCTAAATAATCCTTTAAGACATCCAGTTGAGGAGCAGAAAAAACACCTGTCTTCTTAGTTGTCGTTGCTGCATCTTTAACTTCCACATCAAACAGAACGCCGGTCCTAAAGTCGATATCTTGAACCAAGACATCAGTTAAGTCTGCTGAACGATATCCCCCCGTCATTGTCAGCAAGAATTGTGCAGCAGCTTCCTTTTGTCCTGCCGCCTGCAACTCCATAACAACCTTTTTTGTGCGGGTAAAAAAGTCGTCTGGGTAGCCTTTTACCTTTTCTTGGGTGGATTCAATGGGAAAAAGTTCTAGGGCTTTTTCAGGACTCAATTCTTTCTTTAAAGTATTGCTGCCCCACGCCTTACCGTGACCTGCGTCTTGAAAGATTCCGGAAATAAATTTTGAAGCTTCGTTCGCTTGATTTTTTCCAAGGTTAGCGTAAGCATCACCTGTCATCGCGTTTACAAAAGCTACAGGATCGTCAGCAAGTTCCCCGACAGTCATGTCGGCAATGCCAGCGGCTTCAAAGAAACGAAGTGCGCTGTTTATCTTGCCTTGGCCCGCACCCTTTTTATAATCGTCAGGAGATCGATTGGTAATTACATCTCGCAGAGTAGACGAGTTAATGCTCTTCTGACGACTTGCGCCACCAGCGCGTAGACTCTCTTCAAATGCTTCGTTAAACTGTGCCATTAGTAACCAAAGGTTTCATCTTGTACTTGGAACACCTGACTCTTGATTGCACCAAGTTGCTTGTGGATTGATGTGTACCCGCTCATGCGTGTCATCAGCATGTATCGCAGAGCATCGTAGGCGTGATCTTCAGACTTCGTATCTACGTCTTCGCTGTTGGACTTGGAGAGCGGTATGCCAGCAAGTTGCTTAATTATGTTCTGGCAAGACGAGAAGATGCGTATGCGAGGTTCTTCTGTGTAGGGATCATCGGCAAGACGACGGTGTATCTCCATCTTGCCCTGTACGCGATTACGATCAGATGGTGTCCACCTGACTCCTTGTCTCATCATAGTTTCAGCAATAGAAGGGCCGAATCCTGTCTTGTTCCAACAGGAAGAATCCAGAACCGTATAGTGCGGTGACGGGTCTAGTTGCTCTGCTTCCATTATTTTATCAGCTAATTGCTCTGCTGTCAAGTGTTTAGCATATAGTTCGCGATAAACCCAGATATTATTATCCCAGTCAATAGCCCCCCACAGAACGCACGAAGGGCTTGCATACCCGTAGTCCGCCGCACGTATACGGGGCCAGTTGGTTGGAAGATCATAAGGTTCGACAACATGACGCACTCTTGAAAATTCGGGGAAGGCCGCTCCCTCCGCCACATCCCAATCCCCTTCAAGAAGTCTCTTCCGCTCGACTTCTGGGAGCGATCTGAGCATAGCCTCGTACTGGCCGTCTGCCATCAGATAGGGGTTGTCGGTGAGCCGTGCTGGAACAAACTTGCGGTAGAACAACGGCTCCCCTGCCTTCTCGTGACCAGCAGGCCACACAAAGGGATGTTTAGTCTCTATGTCAAACGCAACAAAAGGCTTGTTTGATTCCAAGCCATCGATGTAGGTCTTCTTGACCCACCAACCACCCACTCCTCCGGGGTTGGCTGTGCAGCGCATGTACAAGTGTTGCTGGAGTTCAGGATCAGTAGCACGAAGGCGAGAACGCAAGTAATCCCAGACATAAGGTGTGGGATACTGCGTAATCTCATCAATGCCTATCCAGTTGAATGCCTGACCCTGAAAGCGGGTTACATCTTTATCTCTGTCGAGATAGGTGAACCAGATCGTTGCACCGGACGGGAACACCCATGTTGTTTTAGATTCACGAAACTTTGCACCGGGAAAGGCTTTAGGGTATAGTTGACGGGACTTGTCAATCAGTTCGGTCAGTTCGTCGAGAGTACGCCTAAGAAGAAGCCCACGGTGATTAGGGTTATGACAGAAGCGCAAAGGATCGGCCAAGAGAGCGAAAGATTTACCTCCCCCGGCAGCGCCACCGTAGAGAACATCTCTTTCACTCGCGCTAAGAAAGTCCATCTGGGGGCCGTCATTCGGTTGAAAAACAACTTCGCTTTCTCCGACAAGATCGCTGACTGCGCTTGGTAGACCATCCAAATCCCCAAGATCGATTGTGGCGGACTCATCGCCAACCAGAGCCTTTTCAACTTTTGTAGTGGTTTTTTCAAGCTTTCGGGCATATCTTCGTTTATCCTCTGCAGCTTTGCTTGACTTTGCTGCACGTTTCTTGGCAGCGTTAACACGTTTCGTCGCTGCGCGTCTCGCACGTTCCCGCGTAGAAAGGTTATATGATGCCTTTGGCGCATTCGGGTCTTTTTTAGGTCTACCGCGCTTTTTCGGCGCTTGATCCTGCTTGTCTTCCACGGTGCTTCCTTGCATCATTTATTGTGTCGCTGACGAAGTTAGAAAACTCTGTGCCTGTCATGCCATCTGGGACGCGCATAGCATCTCCACGACGAATGGCCTCATCCTCTGCTTCTTTACGAGTGAAACGCTTCAAACCGTCCTTACCCATACGCAGAGTAGGTGCGATATACAGCACACCATCTATCTCAAAGTCGATAGTGCGTACTGTTTCGTTCCCATCCGTAGTCGGAGTATTGGGGTTCATAGCCCGCTTGAGCCACGAAGGCTGGTTATCCATTCTTTTCTGCGCTTCCTTGCGCCATGCGTCCCTTGCAACTACCACCGTGCGCCTTATAGAAGGAGCCGTAGCCCAGCTTAGTCATGATCTCACGCATAAACTTCATACCTTCGACTTCATCCATGCCACGCTTAGACGCTTCACGCTGCACTTTATTACGTGCTTCATCAAAGGGAATAAGATTACCTTCAGAGTCGAGAACACCATACTCCTTGCGGAGTTTCATATTCCCTGTGATACGCTCTCCAGAAGCCTGTAGTTGCGTTTTAGCCATCGATTACAACCTCATTCTTTGGTGGCAGCAGGACAACACCGTGTACAGCCGTTACGTTGTGGTTCATTGTCTCCTGTTTCGCAACTCCTACGCGGTTAAGCAACGATTCTGCGGCCCGTAGCCTTAGTTCGTCGCCTCGTTCGGGGGCGGGATTGTCTATTGTGGAGACTACACGGTTTGCAGCCTTTATGGCATTTACCGAAAGTATAGTTTTTGTGCGATCAATGATCTCATCTGCCAGTGTTTGCTTGAGCCACTGGGCAGAACCTCGCGAATAACCTGCATCTACTGCTGCAGCGGTTACATTTCCGCCGTTTTCAAACAGTAATTCAAGAAATTGGTCCTGCTGCGGGGTCAATTCCCGCTCTTTTTTCTGTTGTGGGAGCAGATTCATTGTTTTGCAACTTAATGGGAAGGAGTGGGCGTTCCATCTAGCCTTATTCACCGTGGTTATATGAAACATTTCACAGATGTGTGGGAATATACCGTACGTGAAACAGCCCACGGTATCATATTAGGGTCGATAACCCTGATTGTCAATAAAAAAATTATTTCGCAGGGGTGTTTTGTGGATTTTGCTTGACAAAATGGGTACCCGTATGTAGACTGGGTCTAAGACCCGCCGGGATATATACCATATCCGTACATAGGGGGTCATGCTGACAGTCCCGCCGGGGCAGTACAGCGGGTAATGCCCACATATCCATATGGATAACCCTAAATCCACAAATCCATGTCGAGATTGCATACAGGTACTGGTACCCCCCCGGTGGCCCTAGCAACCGGTAGTACGGAAAACTCTCGGCAAGGGTGGAATCCCCTAGCAATATTCGTTGAGGCCGGGAACCGCCGGAAAACCCCGCCGTGTAGAGGTGCGGGCGCGTGTGCTTTCTCAAACCCTGACTAACATTTTCCATATTGATTACCTACCGGTCTGTCTTTCGGTGTGAAATAGCGCAGCATATCCCGAACAGGTACACCGCCGATTTATCCCGCCAGATCAAACCGCAAGGCCATATTGCGGGTGATGCCCACAAAAAAACCCCCGCCACTATGGACGGGGGAGTTGAGGGAGGAAAGCGCGGTATTAGCCCCCCGCGCAGGGTAACCAGTTACTTGGGATATTTCGCATGATCAGAAGCGTAGTTAACTACCTTTTTGACCGGCTGCTTCACATCCATGAAAACCTTGACGTTGATTGAGTGGCCGTATTGATCGGTGCCGGAAAGCTTCACAACCTTGAAAGTTTTGTGATGCGTGGTTTCGTAAACTACCTTGGCATTGCCTTTGTTGGCATCCGATACGGTGTCTTTCTCGTGGGCAAATATTGAAATTTCCATCTTTTCCTATCCTTGTTCCTAGACGTTTGAGGCGGGCCACAACAGCCCGCCCCGCATTATAAGCACAAGCTATGCAGCCTTTGCAAGCCGATAGATCAAACGATAACCGCCTCGCCTGTTGCCCGTGCTTCTCTTTTCAAGCTTATATCCGGCTTCTTCTAATTGGCCCAGATAAGTATATACCGATTCCTTTTTAATCTGGCAGTGTCCGGCCAGTGTCGGAACCGCAATAAATCCCTCGCGTAAAAACGAAAGCATCGTGCGGTGAGTTTCGCCCAGCCCAGCATGGCGGGCCTTAGATACAAGCTTGTTGTATTCTTGCTGCTGGTCCGGCTGCTGGTCGGATTCGCGCAGCGGCTGGACAACCTGAGAGGCAAAAGCCTGCCCCCGCATTTGACTGACGATACGGTCCCGCTCGTCCTGCCTTATGTGCTGTTCAAAGTTGTCAGCAAGTTTCTTCAGATCGTTGATGAGGCTTTCAGGTAGTTTATTCATGGTTTTTGTTCCTTTCTATAGAACGCTAGCAATTATAATTACTAGAAGAATGATCCAGCAAAGCCGGAACACGGTTGCTATTACATCATGCACTATGCGGCCAATCCTTCCAGATACCGCCAAGATGGCCCGTCCACTATCTGCCGGACTTGCTCGTTGCGCTGGTATCGTTTGCGCTCGTTGCGGCCATTGTTTGTTGCATCAGGCAAGTGGGTTGCCCAGTGGGTTAAAGCGTTGTAACCGGCCCAGAGCGTTTGCCCCAGTTCTGCCTTTTCTTCTTTGAAGCGTTCAAGCATCCAGTTAAGGCGCTTTTCATTCACGGCTAGGTTTTCATCTACCCGCGCTGCCGCCGTGTTTTTCTTGCAAAGCGTTTCTTTCAGGATGTCCGCAAACTGCTGTTCAGTCAGAGACGCAGACCGCCACAAGCGCATTTGATCCTTCTGACCCTGCCACATTTCCAGACCCATCGTCGCCTTGCCAATCATGGCTTCAGGCGATACAGCCCCCTTGTGGATTCGCTTCTGGTGGTATGCCTTCTCGCCACCAAAAACGAGCGTATTGCGGCAAAGGTCACGATATGCACCGGAAAAAACCTGCAAAGCCCAAGACATATCAACACTGTTAAATATGTCCATCCGGCACCGGACGGCATCCTGTTTGCCGTCTCGCGTCGTGGTCATGTCCTGCAGATCATGGAAGTAGATTGTGCGGTGAACCCGCGCCCCCTCTTCATATATCCTGTCGCATACTTCTACGTTATCCATCGGCAGATCGGACGCGGCCAGTTGTTCAGCCTGTGCTTTGAATAGTAGGTCATGCGGAACAAGCGCGTACGTTTTGCCGACTGGCCGGACGTTGAGAAGCCCGCCCGTGGCTTTGTTCTGCAGCGCAGAATAATCTTGCACCTTCACCGGCTCGACGAATTCAACGTCGTGGCTGGTGTATGTCGTTTGCGCCTCGAGTGGCACCCGCCGGACCTGTCCGAATTTCTCGTATAAAGATACGTCATCGATCCGCTTATGGGTTACCCAGATGTCCCCGCCCTTTGCCTTTGAACGGCTGGCGGCTTGCTCTTCTAAAGGTATGATATCAAGTGGCATGTTTTGCCCCTTTCTTCTGTCGTCATGTAACCGGCAAAATCACCGGCATAAGAATCATGGCATACTTTTTGCGTGAATTGAAACCCCTCGCACAAAAAATATTTCACGATCCGGCAAAAATGATCGGCTGGCCCCTTCGTCTCGCCACCGATCCGATCAGCCCGACAGTCCCGCCCCCGAACAGTGGCGCAGGAAACCCCCAACCAATCCCCGATAAATAGAGGCGTGACCCTGACATTATTTAGGGTTTGGCCTGACATTATTTGATCCCCCACCGATCCCGCCAGACGCGCCAAGTTATCGCTTGTATCTGATAGGGCATAAGGCCCAGACGTTGCGCGGCTTCTTCGTATGCAGCCTGCAGCCCGCGATATTCACGGACGCCGATATTGGTGCGGTCATCAGTCAAGCCTACCTTTTCATCATAGGCGATATTGCGGGCGTGGCCGTCAATCGTGACGTTAAACTCGCCCATAATATCCATAAAAAACGACGTGATTTTCTGCCCCTTCAACATACGCTTGGCCCCTTCGTAATCGGGGCGCGCCGCCAAGATGTCCCAAGCCTTTTGCTTCATCTTGTTATATGTTGAAACCTTCACAGCGTCGATCCCGTCGCCCCGTATGAATGCAGCAATTAATGCCGCCGCATTTGCCACATTGCGGGACCACTTGTTGTTAGGTGAAAGCGCAGCGATAACCGCAACAACAATATAGACCGGCACATCGTATTTTGCCGCGATAATATGCGCCGCCTTTTGCGCTTCTTCATACCACAACAAGCCTTCTGCAACTTGCAAGTCATCCGCAGCGCGATAGCAGGCCATGATATTGTGGACCATTCTTTCATGGTCAACTAATGTTGCGCGTTTCATGATATCACCATCCGGTCCCGGCTTAGACTGTATTTCTCTTTATCTAAGCCATGCAGTGTGACGGATTCGTCAGTCTCAATCCATACGCGGGCACCACAAGATAATGGTTTATCCGGAGAATAAACAACACTAGATGCGCCGTGTATTTCTACACGATGCGCCGTTATGTTTTCTTTGTATGTTTTTACACTGATTGCCGGGTGATTTGTGCCGTTAATAGCATTGCCCCGGACTGCATGCTGATTGACGTGGATTCGCTTTTTCATGTCGTTTGTTCCTTTTCGTTTGTCCTAATCGTTGCGGCAAGCCTACGGATAATATCCGCCCCGGTCAATGGGTTTTATTTGTTGTCCCTTTTCCCGCAGCCAGCAGGACGAACAGCGCAACCGGTCATCCTCTTCTGTCATGGCTGGCTGGCCGCACACGTCGCAGGGATTATCAGCAGACAATGTTTTGCGCTTCTTGCTGACAATATTTAGGCTGACAATACTTGAACCTAAAACCTCGGCTGCCATACCTTCCCCTCGCTGACAAGATTTCTTAATCGACGTGCCTCGCTGACAATATTTGGGCTGACAATATTTCCCGCCCACTCTTCATCATCAATCACTGACAAAAGTGCTGACAATTTTTCGCTGACATTTTCCAGACGGGGATCATCCTTTGGCTCAACCCACATCGTCAGGCTCTCCCGGTTCAGCGTGGTCCTGTTGCCACTTGAGTTGCAGTTCGTCATACACTTCGGCCACAGTCTCACCGTGTTTGTCCATGAATTCTTGACGCGTCATGTACGAGGCGTCTTCTTCCATTTCGATCATCCAGTCGTTTACTTTACCCATCTCGTGTACCTACCTTTCGTTCGTAGTTTTCAACGTCACCGATCACATCGTTAATCCTGCCATATGCCAAGTCGAGGCCGCAGTCAATGAGTTCGATGTCTTCTAGTGCGTGTTTTGCCTGTGTCAAGAATGCGCGTACCACTGTTGTCTGTGTTAGCTTGGCGCGATAGAGTTCCCCGTCGCCGTGACAGAGATGACAATGACCTATCTTGCCGACAAGTTCACCGCCCATCATGGGATCGGGTTGAGGCTCCTCATACTCAACCTTCCCCCAACCACCACAGTCCCAGCACTTGCAGGATTCAACGTGGTTCTCAGTCATCTTCCGGCTCCGATTCTTCTGCGTACACCCAGTCGGTCCACCACAAGCTGCTGCCGTCGTGTTTCTTCTTTGGTTTGAAGCTTCCTACTTGTTGAAGAACACAGATAGCCTCTTCGATATCACGCAAATGAGACACGTTGATGTCTCTGCAATCATCTACATAATTGATGACGTTACGCAGTTTGCCGTGTACGCGGAGCA